>Ga0099798_10192_pt1 | contig 20290 bp, 15 predicted proteins | sample Uncmet_Sort29A_1_FD_89870 | JGI IMG/M metagenome (GOLD analysis project Ga0099798, IMG submission 89870) | Marine eukaryotic communities from CALCOFI LINE 67, Pacific Ocean - CN13ID_Sort29A_1 | ecosystem: Environmental > Aquatic > Marine > Oceanic | place: Pacific Ocean: Monterey Bay | collected...
TCCGTTTTGTTAGTTTTTAGTCGTTGAGCCGTCGTGTTTATTGCTCTGATCGTGTCTGAATATGATACGAAAGAGATCTACCGCGAGATGTGAGAGTCTGACGTGTGCAATATGAGTTGCGAGAGAGTAGAGTTGAGAGTCATCCGATTTTCTTTTTGGATTTTTCTTTTGATTTTTTATGAAATGAATGACAGAATTTAATTGATTCCGATATTTATGAAATATATGAGCATATGTGCGAAATAAATTATATCAATATTTTTTCAAAGTTACGAATCGAAAATTTCAATTTTATTATTTAATTATAAATTCAAATCGGTTTCTGTTTTTTAATTATTTTTTTGAATTTTCATTTGATTGCTTTTTAGAATTCCGATGAATGAAATGATGTCGTATTTGAGCTTTGTCAAGATTTTTTGACGGTATGAATGCAAATTGAATGTTTCGGAATTTCAATCCATGAATCAAATTCGGGTTTTTGTTTTTACGTTTTTGAATGATCTAATATTTTTGATTTTTGATATTGAAATAATTTTTAATTCATTCCGTTTTATAATTAATTTTTTATTTGATTGTTTTTTAGAATTTTGATGAATGAAATGATGTCTTGTTTGAGTTTTGTCGATCTATAAGATTTTTGACGATATGAATGCAAATGCAATGTTTTTAAATTTCAATCCATGAATCGAATGTAGTTTGGTTCTTTTGTTTGAATGATTATTAATGATTTTTGACAATATTGAAATAAGTTTCAGATTTACAAATTCAATCCGTTTTATAATTATATCATTTGATCAATGTTTTTTTTTAGAATTTGGATGAATGAAATGATGTCATATATTTTTTTGAGTTTTGTCGATTTATAACAAATTTTGTTGACGATATGAATGCAAATTGAATGTTTTGAAATTTCAATCCATAAATCAATTTCAGTTTTTTGTTTTTAGGTTTTTGAATGATTATTGTTGATTTTTGATATTGAATTCATTATTTATAATTTGTTGCTGAAATTGTTTCAATGAAAATTTTATGATATTGTAATTTGATTAATTGATTGTTGTCCAATAATTTAGAAAATATTTTTCAATCTAAAATTTTAAAACGGCCCGAAATGAAATAATTTTAAATGATAAATATAATTTGTATGGTTCATTTTGAATCAATGATTGATTTTTGAGTTTTCATTTTTGTATTTCATTTTGAATCAATGATTGATTTTTGAATTTCAGTTTCTATTGTTTTCATTTTTGTATTTCATTTTAAATGGATTATTGTTTTTGATCTTTCGAAATTATATTTCCAATTTGGTTTGGTTTTTTATTTTTTTCATTTCGAAATGTTTTCAGATTTTTATTTTTCGATTAATTAATTGTAACGTTGCATTTTTTTGAAATCAAAATGAATCATGATTGAATTATTCAGATTTTGAATGAAAATGATTGTATTTATTAAGTATTAAAGCCTTTGAACATTTGAAATTTAAATGACAATGGTTTCTATTCTATATTAAAAATATTTAAATTTGAACAAAGATGATATAGCCTTTGAACAATTACATGACATATATATTTTTTGCATTTTATTTGACATTGTTTTTTGAATGAAAATGGTTTAATTATAATTCAGCCTTGGAACATTTAAATGCCAAAACCATTCTTCCACGGAAGTTTGGTCTTTTTTATATAATGATTTGAAATGTTGTCGGCGGTATTCGCGGGTACATCGCCAAAATATTTTCGAAATGTCTCATCAATCTTCTCATGGGTTCATCCCAACTAAATGCCTGATCAATATTCTCTTCCAGCCTTATCAATATTCTCGTGGCCGAGTCGGAAGAAGTCAGTGGGAGTCTGAATTGTTTGAGAGATTTGTGATGAAAATATTATCATTTGTACAACAGAGATTTTTTGTGATTTTGAATGGTGAAAAGAATGAATGAAATTTGAAATTTATAACAAAAATAGTACTAGCAAATGACTTATCAAATTTGTTACAAATGAATAAATTTTGGATCAACCAAAATTTCAATCAGCAGAAATTCGACAAGTCGGAAAAATCGTTTTTATTTATTGTTTTCAATTGATTTGTTCATTCCTTTTTGTTTTGAATTTTTTGCAAATTAATTATATTCTAAGTTCTTTATTTGTTTTTAAATAATGAAAGATTATAGAAGTGTGAATGAGCAGATTTTATGGAATCAGAATCCGAAAGAAGTTTTTCACGAAATGACAATATAATATATTTTAAATCAATTTCATTTTGAAACAATTTGAATAAAAGATGGGAGTCCTAAACGTTTTAATTCACAATGTTTTATTTTATCATTTGTTCTATGCGTAAAAAACATCAAATTCCATTTCGATTCTGTTCCATCCACAAAATTTCAAAACGCTGGAATTGTTGTTCCAGATTATCAACACAACCAGCCATCAGCAAACCAGCAAGTTGTCCATCCTTAAGAACCAACGCTCCTCTTCATTCGATTCGAACGAAGAGCTCCACAATTTCCAAAAAGACATTAATTGATTAACTACTAATAATTATACTCAGATAATTACATACAAAAATGCAGATGTCCTTTCTGATTTTCAGTAGTATTTATTTTGCGGTTGCCAATGCCGGCGCTGTATTGATTTCGTTGTCCGGATTGCCTGGGCGCGGCAAGAGTGCAATGGTCAAAGCATTGATTAAAAAATGGAAGGCAGAAGCCAGCTCACAGGCATTGCGAGGAGAGAATTCCATCGCAGAATCAAAAATATTCAACGCAGGCGACACGCGCCGAGAGGAAGAAATGGCCGGTAAAACATTCTCTTTTGACAGCGGTGAAGATGCCAACAAGGAGCGTAACAGATTGGCAGAGAAAACTCTTGACAACGCCCTAAATTGGCTCGCAGATAAAGTTAACGCTCATCCTGACGAGCATTTCGTTGCGTTTTTTGATGCTACCAACTCTGATCTGGACCGTCGCGCCACCGTGGCACAGAAAGTGAACGAATTCAATGTGGGTCGAGATTCGCAAAAAAGAATCGATCATTTTTTCCTTGAAAGTATTGGGGAAGACCAAGACATTTTGAGTTGGAGCTACCGTAGTAAAAAAACAAACGGTGACCACGGCGACGCTTTGCGCAAGAAACTTGGACTCTTGCCAATCCTTGGCAATCAAGCCGACTCGGAAGAGAACGTCAAGATTGAGAGCCATTTCGAAGCCGCGGTCATTTTTGGTCTACTTGTGCGCACCAATAAATATGTGCAGCGTTACGTTCCTTTATCTCTTGAGGAGCGAAACGGCGAGCTGATGGATGATCACGGTCAAGTTTCAGGTGCCAAAGGCGTCGATTACATCTCAATCACCGATTGTGGACAAAATTTCGGCGTTGCAACGAGCAGTACATTTATCAATGCCAAGTCTGCATTGCGTGAAAAGATCTATCAAACTTTGAAAGCGAACATGGCAGAGTGGAGTAGCGTCGTCACTACGCTCAAACGTGATGCCGTGTTCCAAAGTGTCAGCATTGCTGGCAAGGCGGCTGCCTCCATTGCGTCCGATTACGGCTTGATTCCTAAAACCGAAGTTGACCTCAGCAAGTCTGCAATTTTCAAAGCCGAATTGCTGAACAGTATCGGCTTCAGAACGAGGTTGCACGAAATCCTGATGAAGGAGGTATCTAAGCGCCCCACGCTCATTACTCCTTGTGCCCATCAGCCCCACGGGTGCGGAGTTGCGGCCCGATTAGCGCGGTCACCGTTTGGGGGCAAGGGTTCTGGTGGTCTCCGTTCTTGCTGACATCTTCAGTAGCAAGAAAGGTTACCGAACGAATCAGCGCCAAAAAATTATAAATTTCAAAATTATTATTTGAGATATTAAATACATTTTGTATAATATTTATCATGTTTCAATTTGAAGTCACGGTCCGATGTAAAACGCGCATTCGCGAGGACCTGTCACGGTTTTCTATTAGACTTCAATTTCGTAGCGTACCAAATCTAAGATTTCCAAAAACAATCATCATCAAAAAACAACAACGATAATTCAACGCAGCTTCGGTGTAGATTTTGTGCCATTCGATTGCTTGGTAAGCAAATTTCCAGTCTTGTCTGGATCGGAAGAAGTCAGTGGCAGTCTGAAATGTTCAAGAGATTTGTGATGAGCAACATAACCAAATTTTGTGCAGTAGAGAATTTTTTGTGCGATTCCGAATGATGAAAATGATGATTCAAAATCAATAATGTATTGATTTGAAAGAAACATGATTTACAATTTAAAAGGAATGATAGTTTTTTGAAATTTATGCGCCAAATATTTGACAACATTTGGAACATGAGTCATCAAATGTTTTAATGAATAAATTTTGGATCAACCAAAGTTTCAATCAGCAGGATCACGACAAGTCGGCAAAATCATTTTTGATTCAATTATTTGTTTTATTTTTTTAAAATTTAAAATTTAATTTTCATTTTTTTTGTTGTTTTCAATTGGTTTTTATTGCAGTGCAATGATTGATTTGTTTCAATTTTTTCAAATTTGCATTTTTAATTTTTCTATTTGATTTTTAAATCATGTTTTATTTTTAATGAGAAATTGTAGAACAGAATGAACAGCGTGAATGAACAGATTCTTAAATTTAAGAATTTTTCATTAATTATTCCAATGTTTTTCAAGCAATTTGGATCAAAGATAGGAATGCCAAATGTTTTATTCATGTATTTCATTAATTATGCGTAAATTTTCATCACTTTCATCATCATCATCACCACTTATCTTTTCCTACATTTTCATCCACCGCCACCACAATGCCAATTCCATGACAATTTCATATGTTGGCATTGTTTTCAAAAATCATCCGTGGTGTCACATCAATAAATTTATAAAACGATTCATTAATTAAAATATCAAATTGTTTTGCATCGATTAATTAAAATTGAACAATTACGATTATTTCAGGTAGAGATCACGTACAGTTTTTCGTTTTCGTTAATTAATTTTTTTACCATTTGCTCATCATAGCATTTCTACAAAAATTTACAATCTTACATCAGCTACAAAGACATATTTTTCGAAACTTTTCAGTTTGAAGTTTAGCAAACACGCATTTCAAGTAATTAAATCAACTTCCGAAATGATGTTCTTCCGTTTGACGATTCCTTTCGCGCTCATCAGCGTTGCCGCCGCCTCCGTTGAAGGCGTCCGCACCGGTCCTGGATTCGAAGTTGAAACTGCTGCAGTTGCCACAACAGCAACACCGCCTCCGAGGTTGCCCAATGGCCACCCATGTAAGAAAGGCCACAATGACCATTGCCAAAGTGGGGTCTGCGCACCAGCTGGTGTGGTTGGGTCGGAACATAAGTGCGCAGAAACCCGCTACCCTGGTTTGGATGGGACTGTTTTTTAAAAAAATATTTAAAGTACGGGGATATTCCTATCCCCACAAAAAATATGAGTGTGATATAGAGTACGACAGTGGGCTCTGAAGCATAAAAATGATGTGGCAAAAGCAATCAAATATCAATCACAGAGAACTCACCGTTTTTGTCATCAAAAAATAAATGTGATTATCCGTACGAAAGGCCGTGGTGAGGTGACCCTCAATCCTCACAACGTGAGCTTACATATATTTTTGGGTCGCGGAATACGACGACAGTCTTTTTTGGTTTTAACGAATAATTAATTATTATCAATTGACAGCAGTAAAAAAAAATAAATATCAAATTATTATCGACTTTCGAATTGCGTAAAGATCAGAACACACAGCTCTGTAGATTTCCAGAATTTGATTCAGAGTTCCATCTTGCTCTACGTTTACAACACAAGTTGTTACAAAGTAAAAATTTTATTATTAAGTATGCTCAATTTGAAGTCGCGGTCCGATGTAAAACGCGCATTCGCGGGCACCTGTCATGGTTTTCTATTAGACTTCAATTCATAGCGTGCCAAATATAATATTTCCAAAAATATTAAAGCAAATCTTTCGTCATCAAAAAATAAAAGCGATAAATCAACGCAGCTTCGTTGTAGATTTTGTGCCATTGTTCTGAATCCGATTGCTCGGAAAACACATTTCCATTCTGTCTGGGTCGGAAGAAGTCAGTGGGAGTTTGAAATGTTTAAGAGATTTGTGATGAACAGCATAACCAAATTTTGTGCAGTAGTGAATTTTTTGTGCGATTCCGAATGGTGAAAATAATTTTTGAAAATCAATAATATATTGTTTTGAAAGAAACATGATTTAAAATTTAAAAGGAATGATTATTTTTGGTAATTTATGTGCAAATATTTGACAATATTTGGCACATAAGTCATCAAATGATTTAATGAATAAGTTTTGGATCAACCAAAATTTCAATCAACAGGATCACGACAAGTCGGCAAAATCATTTTTTATTTATTTGTTTCATTTTTTTAAAATGCATTTTAATTTTGAATTTTTGAATAATTGTTTTTAAATGACAAATGTAATTTAGTCAGTATTTTATTTTGAATTTTCATATTTCAATTTTCATTTTTTTTTGTTTTCAGTTGGTTTTTTATTACAGCGCAATGATTGATTTGTTTCATTTTTTTCAATTTGCAATTTCAATTTTTCTATTTGATTTTTAAAATTATCATGTTTTATTTTTTAACGAGAAAATGTAGAACAGAATGAACAGCGTGAATGAACAGATTCTTAAATTTAAATATTTTTCATTAATTACCACAATTTTCCAACTAAATCGGATCAAAGATACCAATACCAAGTGTTATATTCGTGTTTTCATTATGCGTAAATTTTCATCATCATCACCGTCATCATCATCATCATCGTCATTATCATCACATACCTTTTCCTACATTTTCATCCGCCGCCACCAAATTCTCATTCCATGACAATTTCATATGTTGGCATTGTTTTCAAAAATCATCCGTGGTCACATCAATAAAACGAACGAATTATATCACATTGTTCTGCATCGATTAATTAAAATGGAACAATTATGATTATTTCAGGTAGAGATCACATACAGTTTTTTTTCGCTAATTAATTAATTTTTTCACCCTTTGCTTATCATAGCATTTCTACAAAAATTTACAATCTTACAGCTTAGACAAAGAAATAATTTTCGAATTTTTTCAGTTTGAAGTTTAGCAAACACGCATTTCAAGTAAATCAACTTCCGAAATGATGTTCTTCCGTTTGATGATTCCTTTCGCGCTCATCAGCGTTGCCGCCGCCTCCGAGGGCGGCGTCCGCGCCGTTTCTGGATTCCAAGTTCACAATGCTACAAATTCCACAGTTGTGGATCCGCTTACTCACGAAACAACACATGGATTCGCAAATTCTACAGCTACAAATTCCACAGTTGTGGATCCGCTTACTCACGAAGCAACACATGGATTCGCAAATTCTACAGCTACAAATTCCACAGTTGTGGATCCGCTTACTCACGAAACAACGCATGGACCCGCAAATTCTACAACTACAAATTCCACAGCTGTGGATCCGCTTACTCACGAAACAACACATGGACCCGCAAATCCTACAGGTACAAATTCTACAGCTGCAAATTCCACAGCTGTAGCTCCTGATACTCATGAAAAAATACCTGGTGAACAAAAGGTCTCTCAAGAGGCCATTGCTTGCGGTACCCTCACGGACCTAACTTTGTGTGGTATTCACTCTGATTGCACATGGTCCAACAAGAAATGCATGGAAAAAACCACGCCTGTGAAACCTGCAGAACCGGCGAAACCGAAACCTGCAGAGCCGGCGAAACCGAAACCTGCAGAATCGGCGAAACCCGCAGAACCGGCGAAACCGAAACCTGCAGAGCCGGCGAAACCGAAACCTGCAGAGCCGGCGAAACCTGCAGAGCCGGCGAAACTTGCAGAATCGGCCAAACCTGCAACACCGCCTCCGAAGTTGCCCGATGGCCACAGGTGTAAGAAAGGCCACGATGACCATTGCCAAAGTGGTTGGTGCAGAGGATCTGATTTTGGTGCATCACATAAATGCCATTCAAGAAACCCCTGTTATAAGATCAAGGACAAAGATTCGTGCTTGAAAAACGCGTGTGCTTGGACCCACAATTTCATCCATCATAAATGGTCGTGTGATACTGCGTACCCTGGGGACGGTAGTGATTCGGGTGGCTGGGGCGGCGCGTGATGGCGCCAGACATACACGCGAAGCTGTTCATGCTATCCGTCATTGTCGGAGACGGTCGGTCAGATTGCGGCAGTGATGAGGTTTGCGCGCGGAGTGCATACGAAACGTTTCAGCGCGTCACAAAACAATCAAATACCCTAAATTTCACTACGAAATCAAAATCGTTTTAAATTCAATTTTTTTCAACAATTTGGTTTTAAATTTAAATTATAAAATGTAAACAGTTTGTTCAGCAGAAACACCCCCCCAAATGTGAGTGTGACAGCGGAACAGATTGTGATACGTACAAACAAAAAACCAAATCGGATCGTCGGTTCGGACGATTGTTGATGTTAAGTAGTCGTGAACACATTGCCATAACCTGCATCATCAGGTATTTTTCAAATACCCTGCGTCAATCTCATGCCATTAATAATTGGGATGACAAAGGTTTCTGGCACATCATCTAGAATGCCAATTTAGTTCAAACAGTGGTTTGGCCTGTACTGGCATTTGCCCACGACAAAAAACGCGAAAAAAAACGCGAGAACCGAACAACGTTTTGATTTTGAAAAAAAAAAAATTATAAATTCACACATATTTCGGTTTAAAGGTACTTACATATATATAATATTTTAAATTTTTGGGTCGCGGATCACGACGACAGTCTTTTTTGGAAACAGCAATACATCGAAGTTATTTATATATTATATAAATAACTTCGATGTATTGCTGTTCAGAAAATTTTATAATTTATTTTATGTAAATTTGAATCATTCACGATCGCTTTGCATTTGGATGAATTGGAATGTTGTTTCTGCCGGTTTGTCGTCATCGGTGTATTTGTTGAATATTTAGAGGTGATTTGATAAAATAAATTTTCAGTTGATTGTGGAAAGTGACGTGTCGTGATGAGAAGTAATAATTAATGATGTCTTGATGGTATTTGTTTACGTCGAGATTATTTTAACAATTTCTATTTTTCTAAAAGTAATCGCGCAATTTAAATCTAATTAAAAATTGTAAACACAAATCTATTTTTGCTTACGTAAAAACAAATTGCTGTCGCGTTTTCTACAAACGCTTCGTCCGGTTCCCACACCTGTCTTCTATCTAAAAAAATTGCAAATCATTCAAAATTTCAACTTAATTCAATTAAATTAAAATTTAAAACAATTTAAATTTCAAAGTAAAATGAAAATTTCAAAGTGAGAAATTTGAATCAAGGATACAAAAAAAATATTTAATCTTTAGGCGTTGTAAAAAAACGTCAGTTAGAACAGGTACGAAACCCATCTAAAATCTTTTAGAACTAAGAAATTTATTTAAAAGTTAATTACAAATTAATTATTTCAGAGCGTAAAAATATTTGTTTAGAGAATGGGAAGTAGGGATCAGACTAGTCTGGGTCGGATGACCGAATTCTGGGTTCGCACCAAAGAAGTCATCACGGACATCCAACAGAACGGAACCGAGCATGATGAAGTCTTCGTGTCGGTGGATCAAATTAAAAAGATTGGCGATAGATTGAAGCGTAATATCACAAAATACGGCGCGGCGGCTAGTTTTTTGAAACCTGATGAGCGTGAAATTGCTCTTGGCCTCATGGGCGAGGTGGAGACGATTTGGCTAGCGTTAGTTGCCACGTTAGAGATGGTGGCACGGACGGCGCAGTGTAACAAAACGCTCAGCAAGACGATCATTAGTAACGGCGATGGGATTTTGATGACGTTAGCGAATATGTTTAAGCACACTTGCGGTGACAAAGATGAACTAGTAAAAGCCACAGGTCAGGTTTTGGAGCAGATTCAAAAGTTTATGAAGACGCCGATTAGCAATCGGTCTGCATGTCATGGTGCGTTGATGCAGAATCTTAGATTCTTACGCGATTGTGAAAAAGAGATGGACGCGACGGTGCCTGAAAATTTTGAGGCTCTTGAGATTGTTGAAGAAAATTTTGGCGAACAAAATTTTCGGGTATTTAGCGAGATGCGAGGGAAAATGGGTATATAGACCCTAAAATTTGAAAACCTTTGGTCGAAATGGGATGAAAATGCAGAATTCTACTCTGCCAAAATTTGAAATTTCGATTTTTGGAAAATTGGGTTTCTGAAAAATAAGAAATCGGGACATCAAAACCCTGAAATTCGATTTCGATTTTGAGTTTTGGGGATAGAAATTCAAAATAAAATGGAATAGAAATTCAAAACCTACCCCCCAAACTCAAAAATCTGCACCGCAAAACCTGAAATTCGATTTCGATTTTGAGTTCTTGGGCCAGCAATTCGATTTCGAAAATTTGAAAATCGTTTTCTCCAATTCCTTTCGAATTTCGATTTGGGACCTAAAAAATTGAAATCGCCGACGTCGAAAACCCCCCAAATCTTGATTTTCGCATCAAAAGCCAAATTTTTCTTCTACCAAAATCTTGATTTTGTATTAGGTTGAGGATGAGGAAGAGGAGAGCGATTTTGATGATGATTTTGACGATTTAGATTGTTTTGATAATGCTGGGCCTGCCAATGAGGCTGAATTTATTGCGATGAAGCATGGGGCGGGTGTTATCAAGGCGTCGTCTGAGTATCTGAAGGCGTTTTTGAAAGCTCTTACGAAGGTTGAAGAAAAAATTGGAAAATATTTCTGGTATTTAGCGAGATGAGAGGGAAAATTTTGTATTACGACCCTGCAAAATCTTCACTGTCATCACAAAGTCTTCGAAAAAATGAAAAATCTGCACCTGAAAACCTGAGATCGGATTGCGATCTGGAATTTTCGATTCAAAAATCAATTAATTAATTTCTAAAATCCAAAATCGATTTCTCCAATTCCTCTCGAATCTTGTTTCGAGACCTAAAAAATTGAATTCAGCGATGTCGAAAACCCCTAAATCTATATTTTCGATTCAAAATTCTCATTTTCGCTTCAAATTGTTATTCGACCAAAATCTTGATTTTGTATTAGGTTTCGGACAGCGAGAGTCGGTCTGCCGATGCGCGTAAGCAGTTAGATGATCTTGGTCAAAATTGGGATCAGTTTCAGATTGCCGTGGATGAATTTGGATGCGCGTTTTTGGCGGGTTATGATATCGAACTTGCGCAGGAAACGTTTGAAACCATCTTAAATGATGCTTATGACACCATCCGGCCGAAGGAGGGGGGTGATGTTGATAAGGTGTTGACATCAATTGGTGGTGTATCCGCCGTCGAGGTAGAAGGCCAGGCGCTGGCGGACGCTATGATCGCTTTTGAGAAATCTTTGATTGCCGTTGCTGAATAAATAATTAATTCAAACAAAATTATAAAATTCAAGCACAAATTGTATACATGTAACGTTTAACATAAATTAAAATTTTATGCGCGTAGTAATTACGTACAGATTCGTTACGAATGATTATTATTTGTTTTCGCGATTCCGTACCAAAGCAGGAAGAACAATTTAAATTTTTTACAGGCCGACGCGGACACGTCGATACAGCCGGATAATATTCTTGTTGAGTTAAATAAGAAATATATTTTTATGTTCAATTGTAAGTCATTCGTCATCAATTAATTTGAAATTTCAAATTTTGCCATTTGCGTTTGTAGCCACGCACTTTTCGAAATTTGAAGACTGGGCTTTTCTTTGAGTTTTGTGGGTTAAAACAATTGTAGCAACGGTTGAAGTCTGAGTTGCTGAAGAAGTGAGTTGTTATGTGGTAATTATTGGAAAAAGTGCTCTGTGTCATGTGACCATTCAATTTTGAATTTTTTAAATACAATTGGAAGTTTTCAAGTTTCAAATTTTTGAACGACGAAACGATTACCATTTTTTTTTTGACGAAATCTTAATTTGACAAAAAATAAAAATATCACCAATCATAATTGTATTGTGCGTAACGTGACGTGAATCTCTGCCCACCTTCCTATTCATATTTTATGAATTTTTAACGACGTTTTTTCATTATATTTTACAATAAATTCACACATAAATATTTTGGATAATTTTTGACAAACAATTTCAATTGATTTGAAATCTAATCCAACGTCAATTTGAATTCGACGTCGTATGCAACGTCCATTCATTGTAACAAATTTACCGCGACGTCTTTCGCGATGGCTCGGGAACGTTACAATTCAATTTACGATTTCGAACGCAATTAATTATTTCATCACAATTAACACCCGTTAATTTTTCCATAATGTTTTGTTTTGTCAATCTTTTCGATTGTTGTCAACAAATTTTGCACATTTTTGAACCACAACGACGACGTGACGTTCACAATTTACAAAGTCAAATAATCTGACAACACAATCGTACGTTTTTTCCTAAATTGATATTTTATTCTTACGTTGAATTGAATATTATTTTAGCGCCAATCATTGAATCCACCGTTTTCACATTTGATTTCAAGAAAACCAAGGTTAAGATTGCAAGTTACAAGGTAGCACGCGAGTTAAAATTTTAAATTTATTTGATTATTATCCACATTGATTGATAGTTGATTTGCTAAAAGATTTCTTGACAGTTGCCAAGTTAGTAGCATCCCCGAAGCATTTTAATATTTCAACATTTGATTGAATAACAAATGAGTTCACAACGTTACCAAGACCGCGTCCGCTCTCCTCCGAAACGCTCCCGCTCGGCAGGGGTAGGAAGTCCGTCTCAAGGATGGGGGAGCTACGGCCAGAGGACCGACGTAGAAGCAAGAATCGCGGAGGAGCGTGTCTTAGCAGAAAAATCTTGGCAGCAAGAACGTTATGGGTTAGAGGCCAAAATTTTGGAGGAGCGCCGTTTAGGTCAAAAAAGATTGCGGACGGAGCTGCGGCTGGCGGAGGAAAAGAGACTTGCGGATTTTGCGCAGTTTGAGAAGGTTAGGATAGAACTCGAAGATAAAATTGCGGAGCAGCTGCTTGTAATAGATGCGCTTCAGAAAGATGCTAATGTTGTTGAAGAGGCGAAGCACGGAGCAACCGCGCGCCGACGCCGCGCGCGTCAACGCCGGGCGGCAGCAAAGCGAGAGGTTGAAGAAACATTTCACAAAGAAAGTTTTTGGGTCATCCGCGAGATGCGCATTATCAGGTTGCGAATTTAGGATTTTGTATGGTATTTCTCGATTTTCAACGAAATTTGGTGCGAAATCGGATTTGAGGGTTTGGGGTTTTTGGGTTTAGGGTTTTCAGGTGTCGATTGTAGGGCTTAGGGTTTGCACGTTCCGACTTCAAAGTTCAAAAAGGGGTTTTAGGTGTCGATTGTTGATTTCCAACGCCAATTTTTGATTTTTTTCCATTTTGATGAATGTCGTTCTAAATTTCAAAATTTTCCAGAAACTTAATTTTTCTTTTTTAGGCGAAAGATATTTTTGATTCTGAAGACATCAAGAGGTTGAAGAAAAAATTGGCGAACAAAATTTTCGGGCATTGCGAGATGCGAAATTTTAGTAAAACTTTTGTATATAGACTTTGAAAAATAAAATTTAATACAGTCATGGAAAATAATTTTAAAAATAGGATGACGAACTGGGACAAGAGTTCTGCCAATTTTTGAATTTCGATTTTTCAAAATTTGGTTCCCAAAATTATTCTCCCAGATCAAATTTTGACATCGCAAACCCATGATTTTGACATCGGATTTGGGGTAGTGGGTTCTAAATTCAAAATCATATTTCAACAAATATCCAAAATCGACACCGCCCATTTTTGTCGAATCTCGCCTCTGCGAGACATAGAAATTGTAAATCAGCGACCCCGAAAGCACCGAAACCTTCATTTTCGCTTCAAAATTCAAATATTATAATAAATATAATTTAATTTTTTTCTTTGACCAAAATCTTGATTTTGGATTAGGCTAGACAAAACCCAGCTTTTGCGTTACGCTGAGCAGTCGAGCAGGTTCGCATCACTCGAGCAGGTTGGAATTAATTAAGCTTAAATAATCATTCAAAACTTCAAGTCAGTGTCCGGATTCGAAATCACGTTGTTGGGATGATTTTTTACAAATCCCGTACAAAATTCTATCGATTTCAACAAATTTTAGTCATTTTTCGTAATTTTGTTTTCCCGACATTTAGACTCGAGTTGACAAACGAGGCACTCCTCGCCAAAATAAGTCCAAGGCGTTGACTCGCCAAGGCCTGGTTGGAATTAAATTTTAATCAAGCACTAAAAAATTCAAGTCAGTGTCCGGATTCGAAATCGCGTTTTTGGAATGATTTTTTACAAATCCCATGCAAAATTCCGTCCATTTCAACATTTTTTTTGTCATTTTTCATAATTATTAGGGCACGCCTCGCTTCCATGACACGTTCACGTCGAACAATACGGTGCTCCTTTTTGACTGGGACGACTCCCTCTTTCCCACAACCCATTTACAAGTTTCTGGTACGCATTCATTTTTTTTACAGTGTTTTCCAATGATTTTCGCATGGGCATTTATGTTTTGATTCTTGAACGAATATTTTTATGAATTAATTATTTTAATTGTTAAATTTGTTTTATGGAACCAAGGCGCCATCTCGAACGGCGGTCGTCTCGATGGCCCCCTGTCCGCAGAAATGCAGTCGATGCTCCAGGCGTTGGCCGCCGACGTCGGCCGAACTCTTGAGGTGGCCAAATCATTTGGGCACGTTGAAGAAAAATTTGAATGAAAATTCTGACAAAATTACATTTAAATTCATTAATAAAATTTGATTGAAATTCATTCAAATTTCATGTTCCTCTTGTACCAAAAAAATATTCGCATTAGGTTGTAATTGTGACCAATGCTTCAGATGGATGGGTCGAAAAGACAGCAAAACAGTTTTTTTCTGAAGAACTGTTGCGTGGTTTGGAAGTTGTCTCAGCCCGCTCAACTTACGAGTCTGAAGGCGTCACGAACCCATCAATTTGGAAGCGTATGGCCTTTCGCAATATCATCGAAAAGTTTTATGAGGAACGCGAACTTACCGGGCGTCTTAATGTCATCTCTCTTGGCGACTCGTCCCACGAACGCGAAGCTGTCATGCACCTTGCCAAGTATGTTTTTTTAAATCAGATCAACTGATTAAATTACAAATAATTATTAATTTTTTGAAATTTTGATTTGAACAGCGAATTTGTGACGTAAAATTCAAATTTGCTTGCAAAAATGTCATAATATTTTGCGTTAATAAAATTTTCTATTCAGGTCATCGCCATTGGATATCGTCACCAAGGCTGTGAAGCTTACGGAGCGCCCCGACGTCAACCACATGCACAAGCAGCATGATAATCTCCGCTCCAGCATGACGTAAATTATTAATTACATTTTTTCCTAAATTATTGTTAAATTTGTTTTTTTACGTTTTTAGACCTTGACAAAAACTAAATTTCGTCGTGATTTTCATGCGAAAGTTAGTCCGGAACGTTTTCAAAAATGTCAATAGGGAAATTGTTGGCAACGCCTCGAGTTTGGACCTCCCCTTGCTCGACGACACACCCCGCTTATCCTGGTTGAAGAATTTTTTTTTATTTCATTCAACAAGAAAAATTTCTTGTATTTAGCGTGATGCCCAAATGCAAAAAGAAATCATGCCAAAATCATGTTTTTCACGTAACATTTCCCCTAAAATCATATTTTTTCTTCGGTCGAAATTCAAATAAATTAAAAAATCGTTTTAGGTGGCAGGACGAGTGGCATACGTGGCACACGGCTGTTTCAACAGAATTAACCATCTTTGACAAACTTGAATTTTAAACATTGCAGTTCAATGTATAATTTGCTAAAATTAGAAATAATTAATTTTATTAACATGATAGAAATTTAGGCATGTCATGTAAATGCAATTTGTCATGTAACTAAGAAAGATTTCGTATTGTAAATGTAAATTTATGTCTGTTATCGAAAATTATGTACCTACATGTATATCATCTGCAATCAGTTGTCAAGAATCTAACCATATTCACACAACAATTAATATCAACTTTTACACGCCATGAGCACGCGCCCGTCGGCGCTTCAAGTGCCGTTTTCCGCGGAACAAAAAGATGGCACCCCCCGCCGTCACTCGACCGGCGCTGATTACAACGAACCCCAAAAAAGTTCATCCTTACACACAGGCCGTGTGCGAATAGCAGGCGATGTGAATGTAAAGAAGAAACGCCATTCCATTGACGGTGTGGTTGTGCCAAAATCTCATGCGATCGATGCAGTTTTATCATCTCTTGTGTATCCAACGAGTCCCGCGCCTGTCATTATTGACGAAGATGAAATGTTACTAGCAGCGTTGACGAAAGTTTTCAACAAGAAAACGTAAAAAATCTGATCAAAATCATGGTTTTGATCACAATTTCTATTTTTATCGCTCGAAAATGAAATTAAAAAATTTTGTCTTAGGTTGGCTTCGAGCCCGTCTTGTGAAGATTACAAGCCCGAGCATTTAGTCCAAGTTGCGCAGCGCTGTACTTGTTGAAGAAAAAAATCCAACGTTGATTTTTGACCACTTTTCGACAAAATTTGCTCAAAAATACAAAATTTCGCTCAAAATTTTATTTTTTCTTCGCTCGAAATCCAAAAATTTCGTTTTAGGTAAGCGGGGGACAAAGTTGCCGGTAGACGGCCCGAATGCGCACCGTGCTCTTTTTGTAGTTAGCGAAGGGACTTTTCAAATTGTTAGCGATAGTATTGCGACGGGCAGTCAACAGGCTGCGCCGAGTGGAAGGAGGGGTAGTACACACAGTCAATATGGCGATGGTCAGCTTTACGCTGCTACAGAATATACGCGAGGGGATGTTTTTGGCCAGCTCGCTCCGGCGGCGGATGGGAGTGACGAGGTGGTTGTAGAATGCGTTTCGGCGGGGAAGGTATGGATTATTAGCGCGTTGGAATGTGAAAAGTTGCCGAGGGTGCACGCGGTCATGTGTCAATTTTTAGATCGTGCCAAAGAGTTAGATATGTTATCGCCGTCGCAAAAGCGAAAGATTTGTAGCGTGATTCAGGAGAAGAGGATCTCTGCGGGGACAGTATTAGTTAAGCGCGGTGAGCATGTCGAAGGTATTTATTTCCATAAAAGCGGCACCGTCATACAAGTTGAAGAAGAAGGCGGAGCGGAGGTACAGCTCAACCCCGGGTCTGCTGTTGGTATAAACAGCCTAGTATGCGGTCTTCCGAGTAAATTTACAGTTACCGCAACCACTAGCGCCGCTATGTTTTTTGTACCTCATGCGTCATTACGCCGGATCGGATTCCAATCTCAATCAATTTCTGCAAGTTCATCGCCCACAGGTTCACCGCGACAATCAATTCAGATTCAGAAGAGTCGTAACTCGCGAAATAGCACACGTAGTAATGATACGCGTGATAGTTTGAGGATGTCATTACGTTTCGCGCCTATCCATGAGGGGGGTAAGATTTTACTTGAGACGTTACAAAAGAGTCTCATTAGACATGTATTAAGTCGATCGTCAGGATTGAAACAGTTTAGCGATTGGCGACAAGATTGTTTAGTAAGGAGCGCGGTGATTCAGACTTTCTCCAGAGGGGAGGTTATAGCTGACGGCGATGAGAGTGCGGTTTGCGGCTGCGCATATGTCGTTTTGCTCAAAGGCGAGGTAGAAAATGAAAAGGGGGAAACGTTTACGGCGCCGTGTGGGTTTGGCGATCCGTTGCAGTCGATGCTAGGAACGAGTTTGACCATTACAAGCTTCGAGGCGGAATTTGGATTATTAACTTGTGAGAGCGTATATAGCGTGCTTACTAGCAAAGGGCAGGACGAAATGTTAACCGATACCAACTTACAATTTGTTCTGGCGAGGTGTATTATCTTCAGCGTTTTGAGTGAAGACCAGCGTTGGAGTGTCATCCGTCAAGGCAGAATCGTACAGCACTCCGAAGGCGACATCATTATGGAGAAGGGAGACTTGGCGAGTCAATTTTTTATCGTGATATCCGGCCGCGTGGAGGTTTCGCGAGGCAATTCGACGCGCGAACTTGGCAGTTTGGAGTATTTTGGCGAGCGGGCGTTATTATTAGACTCTGCTCGAGAGCTTACCGTCAAGGTTTTAGAGAAAACTACTTTATGGACATGTCATAAGAATGATTTCCTACCTTTTGTCACTATGAGTGAGGCGTTACGGGAGCATTTTCGCATGGGAGTAAAGCTAAAAGACGCAGCTGTGGAGATTACGTCCGTTTCTCAACTTGAAAGGGTTCGTCTTCTTGGGTGCGGTGCTTATGGTAGAGTTCATCTTGTTGAAGCTATAGGTGACGATTTAGAATGCGAGGGAGTGCATTTCGCGTTAAAATGTTTGGATAAAAAGCAGATTGAAGAGCTCGGGCAGGTTGAGCGCGTCAAAGCGGAGCGGGAGGCGTTGGCAAGTTGAAGAAAAATTTGGCGAACAAAATTTTCGGGTACTTAGCGAGATGCGAATTTTGGGCAAAAATAGGGTTGCGATTTTGGATTTTGGTAGGGTAAGTCGATTTTTTAGCAAAATTTTGTGCGAATTTCGGTTTTAGGGTTCAGGGTTTAGGGAAATTAGGGTTTTGAGAGCCCTATTTCGGATTTTAGGGTTTAGGGTTTTGAGACACCGATTTCAGATTTCAAATTACTAAATTAGGGTTTTCGGACATCGATTTTGTCATTGCTCAATTTTTTGAATTTCGAGTGAAGAAAAATTTCGAATTTCGGGTCGATTTTTCAAAATTTTGCTCCCTACGGTCGCAAAATTTTGAAAAATCGACCCGAAATTCGAAATTTTTCTTCACTCGAAATTCAAAAAATTTCGCACAAGGTTTGTCCCATCCGTTCCTGATGCGGCTAGTGCGGACTTTTAAAGATGCTAAATATGTGTACTTTTTGACCGAGATGTTGGCGGGGGGCACTCTTTACGCGGCACTCAAGGAGCTCGGGTTGTTGTCATTTCGTCGCGCCCGGTTCTACATCGGAAGCATTCTTCACGCGATAGAACATTTAACCGATAACAACATCACGTATCGAGACTTGAAACCTGAAAATATATTATTAGACGGTGATGGATACATCAAAATCATTGACTTTGGCTGTGCGAAAAAGTTGAAGAAAAATTTGAAAATTTAATATTTCGGGTGCTTAGCGAGATGCGAGGGAAAATTTTTGTATATAGACCCTAAAAATTATAAATTTCGTCGAAATTTTGAAAATTGGAAGACGAAATGGGACAAGAATTCTGCCAAAATTTGAAATTTCGATTTTTAAAAAATTTCGATTCGAAACATGTCATCCAAAATCAAAATTTCACACCCCAAAACCATGATTTCGATTTCGAATTTGGGATTTGGCATCATGAAATCCATTTTCAAAAATCCAAAATCGGTTTCTCCATTTTCTCTCGAATCTTGTTTCGAGACCTAAAAATTTGAAATCGCCATCCTCGAAAACCCCGAAATCTTGATTTTCGCTTCAAAATTCAAATTTTTCTTCGACCAAAATCTTGATTTTGTATTAGGTTAAATGACGGCGCGCAAGCATTCACATGCCTTGGTACACCTCATTACATGGCTCCTGAAATCATTCTTGGCATGGGGCATCGAGGCCCCGGCGCGGATCTGTGGAGTTTAGGAGTTATCTTGTACGAGTTCGTAGTTGGCCCGCTGCCGTTTGGTGATAAATTTAGTGAGCAGATCGATATTTTTCGCGAGGTTCTAGTTGGCAAGCTAGATGTCCCTGCGAACAAGGTGGCTGAGCCGGAATGTAGAGATCTTATCGAACGGTTGCTAGAACGCAAGGTTACACAGCGGATAGGATGCGATCCGAAGAGCGAACATGGCGTTCGTGAGGTTAGAAAGCATGATTTCTTTTTCGATTTCGATTTAGAGCTGCTACCGAGGCGGCAGGTTGTACCGCCATTAATTCCTGATGAGCAAGAAATTGAACAGATGGGGTCGGAGCCGGTTATGAATACGACGGGTGAGTCGATCGAGACGGGGATTATTTGCGATTGGGACGCGGGTTTCTAACAAAAAGAATTTGTCAGCGCAGATACGATTTTACAAAACGAACAGTCAGTTGAAATCAAAAACTAATGACATCGAGACAACAGCAAAAATAAAAATGCGAAAATCATCGATCGAATGTTGTCGCACGTTTTGTACGTTCTGTTGATTTGTGAATGTGATGTCAAGGCCGTAAAAGTAAAAGTGCGTTTGTGCGAATGACAGCTATGCTCAGCAGATTCTAAGTTTCGAATGTCAATCGTGCCATT
>Ga0099798_10193_pt1 | contig 20213 bp, 26 predicted proteins | sample Uncmet_Sort29A_1_FD_89870 | JGI IMG/M metagenome (GOLD analysis project Ga0099798, IMG submission 89870) | Marine eukaryotic communities from CALCOFI LINE 67, Pacific Ocean - CN13ID_Sort29A_1 | ecosystem: Environmental > Aquatic > Marine > Oceanic | place: Pacific Ocean: Monterey Bay | collected...
TCACCGCACCACAGGGACGTTAGATGCAGCAGCATCTAATACAGCAATTGGAGTACAAGCGTTAGAATCAATTACATCTGGTGATAGTAATGTATGTATTGGATACAGATCGGGTAGACTACTAACGACTGGTGGTTCAAATACATTAATCGGAGAACGTGTCGGTGACTCGTTAACAACTAATAGTTACAATACATTAATCGGAGAACAAGCCGGTGGTGATCTGGCCAGTGGGGGCAGTAACACGTGGGTTGGATTTAGAGCTGGGAAGGGTGTAAATTGCGGAGATGCTACATACATTGGTTATATGTCTTGTGGGAGTCCGGATAGTAGTGGTAAGAGTGGGAGCTTTGCAACTGCGTTGGGATTCTATTCCGCTTGGAAGGGGACAAAACAACATAGTATATCAATAGGTGCATATAGTGGTGTGACAAGCGGGAATACTGCTGGATATGGAGGAGAAAGATGTATTTTAATCGGTTCAAGGGCATGTGCATCCGCCACGGACGCAACAAATGAAATTGTAATTGGGTCTGCAAATACAAATTCGGGTTCGGACGCAGCGACAGGAGAAGGCTCTAATACAGCGGTGATTGGAAACAAGCATATCACGACGTGGACCAAGACATCTTCTGCTCACGATGCGGCAGGGACGAGTTTAAGCATCCGAGCCGGAAACACAACCGCGGAAACGACAAATAACCTTGCCGGCGGTGATTTGATTCTACAGGGAGGTCAAGGGAAAGGTTCTGCTACGAGTGGTAGCATCAAGTTCCAGACTGCACCGGCTGGTTCTTCAGGGAGTTCTCTGAATGCACTGGCCGATCGCGTCAGTATTCAACCGTCCGGTGTGTTGAAATTACATGGGGGTATAGAGATCGACAGTGGTGTAAACAGCGAGGACGCGTTCAAGGCGAAGATCGGGGGGACGAATTTTACGAATTCAATGATCTTGGGACACAGCACCACAGGAATCTTGAGTTCCGCAGCAGAATATAACACGGCGGCAGGGAACCAAGCACTTAAGAGAATTAGGTGGGGAGATAAAAATACCAGTATAGGGCGCATGTCATGCTGGTGGCTGACCTCAAGTAATTTAAATGTATGCATTGGTGAAAGATCTGGTTCTAATATAAGTACGTCTAGTATAACATCAACAACAAATGTTGGTGTTTTGTCAATGTTCAATATCAGCGGTAGTAGTTATTCTGTTTCAATTGGTGCATCGGCTGGATACTCAGGGTGCGAAGAATGTAATGTTATGATTGGTTATCAATCAGGTATGGATGGTTGGTCCGCTGGATATGGAGGCGACCGATGTATTTTGATTGGCGCTAAAACACATGCATCAAGCAACACAGCGACAAATGAAATCGTGATTGGTTATGAGGCGAAAGGCCTAGGTTCAAATAAGATAACGCTTGGAAATTCAAGTATCACGGACGTGTATATGGCTGAAGATGCAAGTGCAAAAGTTCATTGTGAAAAGGTTGTGGGAAAAGATGTTCCCCCCCCCCCTCAGACAGATCCTCTACAGCCGCGTGGTATAGAGGCTGCAGGTGGTGAGGGTGGTGTGGCACCTCCTACAATTAAAGTATTCAATGAACATTATATAAAAACGACTGTTATATTAATTGATATAGGGGTTGGTAGTATAGTGTCTTCGGGTAGTGCAGGTAACGTGATTGGGCAAAGTGGTGTTGCAAATGCGCATATAACACAGATAACAGACGCGTGGAATGGCGTTGTGTTTGATGGTAGGATTATTTGTGTTGAAACTCCCGCTGGTAGTGTAGGTACCCCTGATCCAGATATTAATGTATGTGCAAACAGCAGTCAACTGGCGGAAGGCGCTGCGGGTGATGGGGAACACGAATTGGCCGATTGTGGTCCTCAAACATCGGGTACACACACAAAGTTTACAATACCATCTGAGGGTATTGATAATGATTATATATATCTAACACATGGGGGTTCTACAGCAGGTACGTATAATGCCGGAAAATTTGTATTAATTTTTTATGGTATTTAATGTATTATGTTTATTTATAAAAATTGCTTTATAAATAAAAATATGAGTTGTTTATTTAATTCGTTAACTAAATTACTCCAACCTGAATTACAGAATATACCTGATTTACGACAAGCCGTGTGTGATGAGATGCAAAACAACCGTCAAAGTATCCTTGAAAACGATTCCATTCAAGAATGGATCGTAAATGTATGTATCGACCGTTATAATCAAGACGATTTAACGGATGCGGTGATCGATCGATATATTTCAGAGATGAGAAGTTCATCGACGTGGGGAGGAGCCCCAGAGATTGCGATTATTTCAAAGATGTTCAATGTAGATATCATCGTAGAGTATTCAAGCACGAATATAGCGACCTTTTCCAATCACAAGAATGAGTACGCACCGACATTGTATCTGCATTGGACGGGAGGCCATTACACACCGATCCGGAGAGAAGAATCAAATACTTGTCAATTAAGATAAATTATATAATATAAATGAAAAGATTTTTAAATCAATACACATTATTAGGATCGATAATTTTGTGTACAAATTACAATAAGAATAAAATAGCGATGAATGAATTTCACGACTTGATGAATGAGTGGAACGAGGTACAAAAAAATACAAAGGCATTTTTAAAAAAGTATATATAAATGTACGGAATTTATCCAAGTCATCATAAAAAATATTTTGCAAGTATCCACGTCGATGGGAAAACGCATTATATCGGCAAATATAAAAATCATTCAGAAGCATCATATGCTGTATTACGTTTTATTAAAAACAAAGGGTGTACGTGTAAAAAAGTTGTGTACAAGGGTGTGTAATGGATTATGAAAATCTATTTTCATAATACAAATTTATTTATAAACTTATGCGGTTTCTTCTGGATCAGCTTCTTCCGGCGCGGCTTCTCCTTCTTCCGCAACTTCTCCTCCTTCTTCCGCAACTTCTCCTCCTTCTTCCGCAACTTCTCCTCCTTCTTCCGGTACGGCTTCTTCTTCTTCCGGCACTGCTTCTCCTTCTTCTTCTGCAACTTCTCCTTCTTCTCCGGCAACTTCTCCTTCTTCTTCCGCAACTTCTCCTTCTTCCGGTGCTGCTTCTCCAGCAACTTCTCCTTCTTCTTCCGCCGCTGCTTCTCCTTCTTCCGGTGCGGCTTCTTCTTCCGCGACTTCTCCTTCTTCCGCTACAACTTCTTCCGCGACTTCTCCTTCTTCCGCTACAACTTCTTCCGCTACAACTTCTTCCGCTACAACTTCTTCATCTCCAGGGTATTCATCTGGGGATGCGGTATCTTCGATTGGTGGTGGTGGGGTTACATTAAGTTTTTGTTCTAAACATTCCAAGCGCGCCGTTAATTCTTGAACCGCGCTAATAAGAGGGGCGATAAGATTAGGATAATTTAATCCATACTGATCTTTTTCATCGTCATATTGTACCACTCCATATTCATCGTGTGGTATGTTATGTGTTTTCATTGTTTCCACCACTTCTTGTGCAATCAGTCCCATTTGTAGTTTACCATCACCTTTTGTTTTTTTGTATTTATATTGAACGGGTTTAAGATCTTTTATAAAATTCACACCCATTGGCAATTGTTTAATGTTTTTTTTTAAACGACGGTCAGAACCATTAATGGTTGAATATGCATGTAAATCAGCGTCGCCATCTTGGGCTGCATATACTTTGAGCACATCGCTATTTCCAATAACCGCTATATTGTCACCCAGACCAGTTGCAGTGTCGCCAATTACGATTTGATTAGCTGCAATATCCGTACTCGGATTTGCACCATTACCAATCACAACATTGTTGCTACCTGATTTTAATATTGTTTTTGCGGCTTCATTACCAATAACAACATTTTCCTTACCTGTTGTAATGACTTTTGCCGATTCACTTCCTATAGCAATATTTCCATCACCTGTTGAAATTGATTTACCCGATTGAGATCCTACAACAACATTCTGATACCCCGTAGTCGCGTTTACCATTGCTTGACTACCAATCGATACGTTCTGACTACCCTGTCCCTTATATAAACTGGCAAAACCAATTGCTACGTTTTCAGATGTCCCATGAAATCGTCCAGTGGCGGCGGCATGTGAGTACCCCCCGTTTTCTACAGGTATAGATTCAGCCATTGCAAACGCACCAATTGCCACATCACCCCACGCTGCACCAGGCAGACCACCCTTCCAAAACGGTTGAGAATTGCTTATTGTCAGCTTTGCGGCCGCATTCTTACCAATCGCAACATTACATAATCCATTCTTATTTTTACTCAAGGCATTTTCACCAATCGCAATGGACCCTCCTAACATATTTACAATAGTATCACCGGTGCCTGGTGCTTCGGCACCGTTCGTGATAAGACTTTTTAAATTTAGTGCGGAATATGGCCCATAAAAACTTGTTCCCGTCGGGTCTACTAAATTATCTCCCGTGTTTTGACCTAACAACACACAATTTTGTGTTTTTTGGCGCGTGCCTCCGGATGTTCTTTGATTTGATATTTTATGTACATGTTTAGATTTTACAACATCTCTTTGAAATTGCATTTATTATATATATTTTTTTTTTAAAATTATAATTCTATTTTTTAAAAGGATCGTGATATTTTTTTATGTGGTCTGGATTTGTTCTGTAGCAATGACATCCATATTTACACGGTACGGGAATATCTTCTATTAATTGATATGGGTTATCAGTTGGAAATCCACCATAATCTCCTGTTTGCGCGATATTTAAAAATTGTTTTAATGTGTCCCAATCTTTTTCTGTATGTATAATATTATCATCATTTATATATTCTTTCAGTGCTTCTATATTGTCTGGTTGATGAAGTGTATGAATTAATGTTGTCATATTTTCGATATAATTGGGATTCGAATAATCTAAATAGATACTTTTGATATAATCAATCGCATTTTCGCGAATTTGACTTTCAGTGAATGTATAATATGCAAATAAATATATCTATTTTAAAACTTTACGTAGGCTCATTTATATTTTATTTCGACGTGTTTCTTTATTTCTCAATCGTTGTAATTTCATTTATTATAATAAATGATTAATAATTACGAATCTAATATTTTCCAACCGAACGAAGAATAATATGTATCTGAAGATATATTAACAGCTTCTGTAGGATTCAATACATACACTTGTTGAGTTAAACTTTCTTCATACGTTAAAAATGGATTGCATTTCCCAGATTGACCAGGACCAAGTACAATAATAGAGCCCTTTCTTAATGTACCTGTAATCATTCTATCTAGGGGACTCCACTCTGGACATACTACATATTTTTTTCTAAATTCACTGACAGATTCATCTTTATCTGGTTTTACAAACGACCACCAATTACCTATTTTAGAATTTGGGTTCGTAGAGTTCCACAATCTATATATTTCTATTCCATCCTCTAATACTTCATATGATTGCCCCCATCTTAACCCTCCCTTATCTTTATCAAATACAGCCTGTTTTTCTTCTTCGTTCAATGTGTGGTAATCATCTAGTGCTTTTAATTTATCTTTTAACTCTGTTGGTGGAAAGGCAGAGGAGATGGGAGGCATTGGAGCAAGACTTTTTATTTGTTTTATATTTCTCGCTGGAGTGGGTTGTGTTGTAGGTGGATCTGTAAACCTAAATCTTTTTTCGTATTTTAAACATTTTTGTTTATATTTTTGTAGTCTATTCATTTATTATAATAAATAAATAAATAAATAAATAAATAAATAAATAAATTATATAAATGTGCATAATAATTAAATTTTATTTGTATTCCAGGAAAAATGTTGTTTATATCTGATTCATATTTATTTATCGCGATATTAATGTTATTAAGCCACCATTTGTTTACCTCAAATAAAGGGTGACAACTATTTAAAACAAAAAATAAGTCAGTAATGTAATTATTGATGTCACTAATTGTGTGTAGTTTCGATGTGAGCTCAGATGGAATTTTTCTATATGTAACAGTATTTAAATCTCGGTTCGCCTTATTATTAACATTACTCTCTTCATTATTCACTTCATCCCGGGTTATTGGTGGTCCGTTATAAGAAAGTTCCCAATACCCAAAAGGAGTAAATATAAGACTTTGTTTAATCCCAAATTCAATCCCAGAATGAGTGAATTTGGGAGTATATATAATTACTTTTCGAATATCTTCAAAACTTGGGTAAAAACGACTCGATACAACATGCGTGTGCCAAATATACGGTTCATTGTTTATATTATTAAACTGACAACTTTTTCTTCCACCCGTTACATCACCCATTCGCAATTCCCCGATTGTATGTTTTATTTATAATAACATTTTATTATAAACAAATTGTATTCATATATGACTTTAAAATATAACATTTTATCTTAAAATGGGAAATAAGACGTGTCATTTATGTAAACAAGATTTTAAGGAAGGGGAAGACCAGTGTATGTGTAAAACGTGTAAAAAAAGATTTCACCATACTTGTTTTGATAGACAAGAAACATTACAAAGTGATGTATATCGTAATTGTCCGGTGTGCCACAAGACGGGTTCGATACAACGATTTAGTCAATTCCATTTAAAATGATATATCTTATATATATGATTTTAGAATTTTATGCGTGTATCCATTTTTTATCTATTCTTTGTTTATATGGTGTATATACAAATGCAATATATAGTCATACTGAATTAAATATTGAGTTTTGGTTAACCGCGTTGAAGATGGTGGTGGAGTTATCTCAACATATGTTTACGATTGATTTAATGGTGCATCATGCGTGTTTTTTTATAGGATATACGTATTCATATTATAATACAAATTTAATTGAATTATTAGTGAATATGCATACGATACATATTCCTCTTTTTTTTTATTACCTCACAAAGATGGCAAAACGTGATCAGATGAAGTGTTTTGAACATACTTTTGAATGGTGTTATTTAATCTTGTGGGTGACTGCGTCTATATATAGATGTATGTATCTGGTACTATTTGCTTATTCTATGAATATAAATATGCTTAAGCTAGCCGCGCTTATTTTTATTGGTTTGGATTGTTATTGGACACCGTATAAGAAGTTATCTAAAATGCTCAGTTAATCTTAAATGGTAATCTGAAACTAACATAAATAAACTGGGTTGAATGCGTACATTATATGATTTTACACCAACTCTATTTATTTCATTTTCGACTTGTTTTCTTTTATGTTTATCTATATATTCTAATACACAACTTTCAAAAATAACATAACTATCATCCTTTTTTGTTTTTAATACGTCTAAAATATCTCCTTTTTCTTCAAATTCGCATTGTGGGCAGCCATTTAAGTCTGTACATAAATCACCACACTTGTATATTGCTCCATAATGTCTATTCATCCATCCAGCATTTGGATCTCCAATCACCATCAAAGGTTTCTCAATTTTCTTTGAATAAGAAGATGCATTTTTATAATAAAAATATCGTTTACAATGTCGAATGATTGGAAATAATATATATTCACACCATAATATAATTACTATAAAATATATTATATATTTTAGTATACGATTCATTTATTTAATAATAAAATTGAATTCAAAATAAAATTATATTTTATAAATACAGATGTGGTTTTTAATTAAGATGTATAAATTAAATAATTATAAGAAGAATATCAAGCCCAATTTAAATCTAATGTAATATATGCACTGTTTTGTATATCTATATTTAGTTTATCTTTATAATGTTCTAATAAAAAGTTTTTCAATAAAACACCACTATTTAATTTACCATAATGATTTAAATAATATGTTCTAGGAGAATATTGAGTGTAATTTGATATTATTTTACGAGCATTCATCATAATATCATTAGTATCATTAAAAAATTCACCCGTATTGGGATGTACATACTTCCATCCACCAAGGATGTGTGTATATACAAGGCAACGACAATCCATACATAATGCTTCTGCTAGTATTCGAGGGGATGCGTCATATTGATTGGGTAAAAATAAAAATTTAGAACGATTGTAGAAGGATTTAAGTGTATTTTTAGATACAAAAGATGTTTTTAATATATTTTTTTCAATATGAGGTGGGAATGAACAATTTTCTCTACCGACTAATATGCCTTTTAATCCAGCATTACACATAATGGTAATACATTGTTTTGCTAATATCCAATTTTTACTAAACGCAACCCATCCATTATCTTCACATTTTTTATTATCATCTTCTGGACAAATATATATAAAATCATAATCTCGTTGAATGTCAGGGTTTGGACTGAAATCATCATATTGAATAAAATCAGATTCACTTAATAATAGTTTAGGACTTGTTGTATTTTTAATATATTTTGTTGGATCTTTGAAACAATGAAACCATCCATCAAATAGATTGTGATAATCATATTTCCATACATCGTGTTCCGGATTATGCATATCATCATATGGATTTATAATAATACTTGGATATGTACTATAACTTGTAATACCAATAAAAATACATTGATCTTTATAATCAAGATAATCTTGATAAGAACCTTTACCAGTGACTCTTGAAAATGGATGAGAGACTAAAATTACATTTAAATGATTTCCCTTATCATCTTTTAGATTAATAAAAGGTCTATAAAATTGAGGTATCTTTCGTGTATAATTATCTCGTATTGGTTTTTCTACGTGTATACAAAGATATAAAAAAAAAAGAATACATAAACATAATATTATACAATTCATTATATATTATATATAATATATAAATTGAATTTTAATTTTTAATAATATATATAAATATGGAACCAATATATGTATACACAGATGGCGCTTGTTCAAGAAATGGTACACCCGAAGCTCGAGCTGGATATGGAATCTATTTTGGTGAAGATGACCCTAGAAATGTATATGAACAAGTACAAGGAAGACAAACCAATAATGTAGCTGAATTGCAAGCCATTATAAAAGTACACGATATATTACAAGCAGAAATTGAAAGAGGTATTCCAATCTATATTGGATCGGATTCAAATATAGCGATTGGATGGTGTACAACTACGGGAGCGAAATACGAGGCGAAGGGTTGGAAGCCACGTGTGAATATAGATTTAATTCGTAAGGCGTATACATTATCTAAAAAAGATAATATACATTTGTTTAAGATCAAGGCGCATACAAATGATACATCTCCACATTCAATAGGTAATGCCGGGGCAGATCGGTTGGCGAAACATTCCATACACTTGGTATAAATATATTGTTTGTAATACATATAAAACATTTGTTTCTTTAAAAGTTAAGAAAGGTTGATTATAAAGCGCACTTGACATAATTTGAATGGTAGTAATAAGATAACATACGTGCATATCACAATTACATAATATATATAGAAGTGAATATGTATAACTAGCAATGGTTATATATTCATCTATAAAACATAGTATACCACACACGACAGATAAAAAATATAAATCGCATCTATATTGTCTTATAATATCCATAGAAATATGACCTATTATAAAACGGGTACAGTGATGGCTTATCGCAGGATGCACGGGTTTAATCAGTAAAAAAAAAGTTAACAAATAAGTAGTATAATATTGCAATGTTTGTAACGGAATCAATAAAGATGGTATAGATATTAGAAAAGGTATTATTAAAAATAACATTTATATAATATATATATATAATTAAACCTATTTAATGTCTTCTATTTTACAATACGAACATCCAAATTCACCACACAAAGGGACGGGACCAGTAGGTTGATTAGGCTCAGCATTTTGTTGCGCAAAGATTTGTTTTTGTTTAATATTATTTGCGATATCTGTAATAAATTTTAAAATAGAATCTAAATTATGATCATCATCATATCTCATAATAGGGCGGTGGTTTACATATAAAATAATATAGGGAACATATTTAATGGGTGTATTTGTCATGGATGATTGTGTGATTAATGATTTATTTTCTTGTTTACCTACATTTATAATACCAATTTGGCAACCATTGTATCGTTTCGGTATTTCTTTAATAATGGGTAATAATTTTTGACAATGTTGACATTTTGTAGAATAAAATAAAACTAAAGATAATCCATTCATATTATTTACTAATAATTGTTTACCGTTATCCATTTGTAATTTAAAATCGTTGGAAGATAAAAAGGTTATGCTCATTTTATATGTAATAAAAATTTTTAAATTATATTTAAAATAAATTGTATTAATATAAAATGAATGATAATATATTGTATACCATTTATCGCCGATTATTTTATTTACTTAACCCAGAAAAAAGATTAGAAACAAGTAATGATGGTACTTTAACCGAATATATTACACACGATACGGTAGATGAAGAATCAATCAGACCCATTAAAACTGATACGCTTTCACAACCATTGTATTCATTTCCGTTAAGTAAAGAGGAACACAGGAAACATGATATTAAAAAAATTCAGTTTCATTTAAAACAATCCATTGTAAAATATAATCAAGATGTATCAAACTCAATGTTATTTGGTGGTCAACATCAACATGTTGCTATTATGAATGATATATATCAACAAAGTGTAAAAGAAATATTTGATACAGTACGTAAAACTTTAACTACAGATCAACAAAAAAACATAAAAATGATATTAGATAAAAAAGATTATATTTATTCAATATCAAAAGATATGTCTATATATTATCAATTACTTATTTCATATTATAAAAATATTACTCTAATAAGTGGAAATCCATCTATAATAAATACAGATAAAAGTTTACAATATCTAAAACAATTAGATAAAAAGGTATCAACACAACCAAATTTAAGAATAGATAAAGATAGTTATAGTTCTGAGTTTGAAAACATCAAAACAACATTTAATGATGTTATAAAAGGAATACATTCCGCAGAAGAAGAAGTAACAGATGGAGATCGTTGTAGATTTTTGCGTGTTACAAATCAATTAAAAGATGGTGATGTGACTGTAGAAGATGATGCACTTACACAACCATCAATACAAACATTAAATCATCTCTATTTTAAACATTATTTATATGAAAAAATATTTAATAAATTTGAATATTATTTAAGTATGCCTTATTATGTACAAAAATATGATGAAATAATGAAAACAACCACAATCAATTGGAATGAAGAAGATCAACAAAAAATATATAAAATGGTTACATATTATATAGACGACCAAAGTAAACAAGATAAATTAAAAGATGTAAAAGGGTGCGACGAAACTTCCAGTGGTAAGATGTTTGTTGATTATTTAGATCGTATGGTGAAAGAATATACAAATATAATAAACATTCGTACACAATTTGAAAGTGAAGAAGATATTGTGTTTGAAGGAGAAGAAGGAGAAGAAGGAGAAGAAGGAGAAGAAGGAGGTGTAGATTTTGAGTTTGAAGAACGTTATTCTTTTTTAAATAATAGTGACGATTTATTGAATTATGATTTTGAGGATGAGGAACTCATTGACAAACATATACAAGCTTTGATAATTGACCAGGTTCCTACAGTAATATGTTCTTCAGAACCCGATATATCTGGATTAACAGATCAATTCCAACATTTAAAATTAGATAATATTTGGGAAACATATACAAATGAATTAAAGACTGAGTCTCCCTCTAAAAATACAGAATTGATTAAACATATAAAAAAAGGTAGACAAGCGACAATATTTATATCTTCTTTGAGTGATAATAAATTACACAAAATACAATTTGTTCCAGATAAAACATTAGAAAATATAATTAAGGAAAATGATATAGAAAAAATATATAATATTAAATTTAGTGATAGTAATGAATTTAAAAAGGATAATTTTTATGTACAATTTAATAATGATATATTACATTGGGGTAATGATATAAAAGATATACCAAATAAAAGTATCTTATATCTATGTAGTTATGAATATAAACATAACGATAAAAATAAAAATGCATTAGCATTTCGTTTGGAGAATGACCATTATATTACTAAGATATGTTTACAAAGAACATATCATTATTTACATAAAATATATTGTGCATTAATACGTTCGGACTCTCAGTGTACAACGGAATTAACGTTTGACAACGTTAAATCTTTTTATGAAAAAGTCAATGAATTATTAGATGATATAAAATTACATTTATTACAAATAGAATTAAATTATAGTGATGGTGGTGCTTTACCTGCAAATAAATCACAATTTTGGAAGGAGAGATTGACTCATAATAACAATTATAATTTACTTAAAATCGATACAAATCAAATATTTGTATTTAATCCAGGATCTTATAGTAAAATAGCTCTTGTATCTGGGTTATTATTTACACAAATAAAACCAGGATTTGAATTTACATTTAATTTTGATAATACACATATGAATGCAATAGTAACCAAGGTGTATAAGAACGGTTATTACAAACTTAGATTTGAAAATGGGAATAAACAAAAATTTCATTTAACCGAATTACTTTAATTTATATAATAGATATGTATTATATAAATGCAACATCAAGACTTTGAACCGGTTGTTTTTAAAAAACCGAAACCGAAATCCCAACCAAAACAAATGTATACACCAAAAATAGATAAGGAAATTGATACACTCCCAAAGGTATCTTTACAAGTATCTAAGAATATGCAAAAAGCTCGATTACGCCTTAAATTATCCCAGAAAGAGTTAGCGAAGAAAATAAACGTAACCAGTAAGCTCATTCAACAATATGAAAATGGTAAAGCGATTCCACAACCACATATTCTACAGAAATTAAGACGAATTTTAGGGAAACTTTAAAGTACAATTTCTGTACTACGATTTAAAATAGTCGGAATATGTTTTGAATATAAATATTTACTTGTTTCTATATATATACCACATATCAAAGGTGAAAATACAATTACATTTATACGTATACTAAATATAATTGCCATAATACATAATTGTGATACGAGTGTTAAACATCTTCCTCTTTTATGTGTAATACAATAAAACCATTCGATAATAAAACAAGGTATATTCATAAGACAATAACAAATAAATTCATATAAAGGTATTTGTATAATATGAATAGATGTATTTGCGATGCTTGTTCCCATATAAGATATAAATTCAACAGATAAAAATAACAATCCATAAAACAATAAAAATATAGCATACGGTGTCGTTGCGATATCACGAATATATGTTTCATACCATTTATCTTCTATTTGATATTCATAATTACAAATCGAACATTTTTTTTCATTACGAAGACAATGAGGATGTACATATTTAATAGTCCCTGAACATAAACAAGGATGTATAAGATGAGAAGGCTCATCTTCTTCTAAACATATTCGACACGTTTCTTTTAATAATTGAAAATCCATACTTTACATATTATAAAAAAAATAGAATCATTTTAAATATATTATTTTTTAGTATCATTCATTATATCACTACTTAGTCCAGCTTGAATACCTAATAGTGGATCCGTTACATACCATTTATCTTTTTGTAAACGTTTCCAATATTGATCAATATGATGTATAGGTGTATGTATAGCATCATGTTCGTCAATATTAGTAGATTGTTCCATACATTCTTTAAAATTTTGTAATAAAGTAGGAATATAACGTTTTTGTATTAAATATCCAGTCGTTGTTTGACAATCTCCAACGGGTTGTAATAGACCTTCTGTTTTATTTTTATTTCCGTAACCATTACACGCAATTAAAATCATATTCCAATCTTTCTTTTTTAATTCAAAAATTTCTTTGAGTAATATTTGTGTAGTCTTAATATCATTTTTCCATTTAAAATCATCTTCCATTATAATACCATAATCATATTTATTCGTTAATTTTTTTTGTAATTGTTTTAAAGCTTTAATATGAGATAAACCACACCCAAGAGCACCATTTTTTTTATGTATACCGTCTATTCTATGTATATAATCAGACGGGAAATCCACGTTGTTTAATTCATTTTGTATATTTTGTAAACGATCTGTTCTGTGTTTTAAATTAATAAAAAATAAATGAGGGTATTTATAATAATACTTTTCACAAGTACGAGTACTTTTACGATTACATATATAACATACGTATATAATAAATATAAATAATATATAATAACAATCAATCATATTTATTATATACTATTTTTTTTTTACCATCTCAATCACTCCCGTTACATACTCTCCTTGTAAATAATCATTCGCTGTCTTTATAAACGCATATATGATATCATCGAGTTCCTCGTAGGTCCACTCGTTCACAGATGAATTATATATTTTATCAAACATAATCGTATTATGTTTCCTCTTCAAATTATATCGAAATCGTATTTGTTTAAAAATACGATTATTACTACCCCCTATCCCCCCTCACTTCGATATGGTTGTGGTAATTTTCTAGTTTACAATACGTTTTCATAGTATCTTTATTAAACCCATTCTCGCACTTTTCTTTTAATCCCATATGAGGACGACTACAATAAAATCTTAACTTATATATATACGAATCAGATATATTCATTTATATATTATAATATATAAATGGAAACTCTTCAAAAAATATGGAATGGATGTTCTTGTTTTCAACATTCCGGATTGTCTTTTAAACACAAAAACACAGTGCAAAATTGTCTCGTACACATATTAAAAACCGTTGTACAAACGTTTAATGAAGGAAATGTACAATATATGATCATAGAAGGATCTCTTTTAGGTGCGATTCGTGATAAAAATTTTATTTATTATGATGATGATATTGATATATGTGTAAATGATTGGAATGCGTTTCAAACCATTATATTACCTATACTACAAACTAAATTAAGTGTAACAAAGTTGAATAATAATTGGTATCAATGTTCAACTCCATCGTGTGAAACCATTAAAAACGCAAAAGATACAATCCACGCGGATATTGTAAACGCAAATTATTCAACTACCCGCTTACTTCCGGGTGTTCCGAATTGGACCGATACTTCTTATTTATTTGAGAAACCATTACAATTATATACGATGAATAATATTCAATGTACAGGGCCAAATTACCAATTGGCTACCGAATATCTCACACAACGATATGGAAATTGGAAAAAGAAAAATTGCGGTGGAAACCAATTACTTATTTCGAATTGGGTGGTCGGTATTCTTTTATTTATATCTGTATTGTGTATGATTAAAGTATCGATATGGTTTATTATACTTATACTGATCTTATTTACGTTTGTGATTGGATCGAATTATAATTCATCGTTTTAATATAAATACAATTGTTATTATAAGTATTACTAAAATTATACTTATACTTAATATAGGTAATTGATACGCATTCGGTCGAATTCCACATAATTTTTTTAATTTACATTCTTGTAATACAAAAAAACGACTGACCCCACCACTCCAATTATTCTGAGGTCGACTTGTTCCTCCATAATGAAATGCGTATATATTTTTATCTTTTTTTAAACGATTTAAATCGTGAGGACAAAACAAATTATATATTTTTTTATTATCAAATATTTGTATGTTATTGCCTTTTGTTACTGAACTTAATAATAAATTACCCGTGGTAGAAGATACTTTTTGATTTGTATTGATATACCACTTGTTTATATTCTCTTTCATCTTTTTCAAGACTTGTATCCAAAAATTTTGTCGTGGAGGTGAATACATAAGATAATTTGTATATGTATTTTTTCCAGGAAACAATGGAGGACTCGGGGCTAATGTAATTACATTTGGATGGATAATAGGTTCTAAGGAACGATTACAATACATATCAATATCAACATATAATCCACCATACACGTATAATACACAATAACGTGCCAGATCTGATTTTTGTATAGGACTACATTGATTGTATATATTCATCATATCAGGAAATTGTTGTCGAATCAATTGTTCGTTGTCTTTATCTGACCAAAACATATATTTCCAATCTGGGTGATGTCTTTTCACACTTTCCACAAAAGGTATAAATTCATCGGAAATAGAATCAATGTCTTTTGCGGTTTGATGAATTATTTTTATCATTTATTATATAATATTCTTTTTTTTATAATACGACCAATATCTATATTGTGTATGATTAAAATATGGTTTTTATACTTATTTTACTTACGTTTGTGATTGGATCGAATTATAATTCATCGTTTTAACCTTAAAACACCGACTTATTCTAATTTAGAAAATTGTTGTGTTTTTTCTACAAATGCTTTATAGTTTATACCGTATATATTTGCATTTGAATTTGGATGGTCTGATACACATTTCCCTCTTTGCCAAGGGTTTTTTGATAATACTAAATTATTTTGCGATATATAATCTTTCCAATTTTTAGAACTCGGCGATATACCACTTTTTAGCATATTTGCATGAGCCTTAAATACATCTTCTTTCGTCCATTTTTTATTATGTTTTCTATTCGGGCGAATACCGCCCGCGTTCCCATTTGTAATTTTTAGGTTATTGGGAATAATAATATTCCGTTTTTTACAATATTCAATTGTATCTTTATAATAGCCGTCAAATTTTCTTTCGCGCCACGGATTATTATCGGCGGGATTATTCCAGGGAGCTAGTGGTTTTATGGAATTTAACTTGGCGTAAGTTATAAAATTCGACGCTGTTACATAATCGCCATCATTTAAAGATTGCAAATATAGTATTAACTTTGGGCAATATGTAGATATATAATCACATATGTGTCTGCGAGCTCCACCAAACATAGGAATTTTCTTACCTTTTTTAGATTCGGATATACGTTTGCTATGTAATTTATTAAAACTTTCCATATCCTCGCCAAGAGCTTTTCTAAAATTTTCCATATGTGGTTTGGGCCAAAAGTTCTGTATTTGATACACCATACTACACGGTATTTTGTTTCTCGCTGGTAAATGCCCGTCTACCTGCAATAACGTGGCTTCATCTAATATATTTTGTTTAATGGTATCTTCATTTATCCTATACATTTGTATATTTGAATTATTTTCAAATTGCAGTCCCGGTGATATTTTATCACGTAATATTTTTAAAATATTATTTTGTGAATTACACGTTCTATACTCTATACCAATAAAATTAGTGCCTTTTTGCAACCAATAATCCTCTTTTTCTTTGCGTTTTTTAATATAATCAACCTTATGGCACCATGTCGTGCCTCCCTTGTCCAATGAACACATCACAACGTCATCATCATGCATCCCCCAGATTTCAATAGGATACTCTTTACCTTCAAATGATAGAAGTCTATCATATGTAGATTTTGTTCTGTTATTTTTTTTCATAAAATCATCGGGATATGGAATATTTTGGTCAATTATCATAAGACCTTTAATTTGTAAAACGATCATATCAAAATAAGCTTCTGCTTGTGAATCACAGTGTGTAATAATTTCATCACAATTTTTTACTACTATTTTATCTTTGGGTTGAATATTATAATGTCCAACCTCAATATCTTTTTGCCAGGTTTTTTTAAGTGCTTTAAGTCTGCGAATAATTGTGGAATGATTCCAATGCATCCAAGATTGTCCAGATACACCATAATTATCTACTATTGGCTGAATATGATATTCTATTAACTCTTCAAAATTACATTCGTTAGCGAATTTGTGTTTAACCCATAGCTCCCTCTCTTCCATTATATCTAATTTTTTACAACACCATACACACGGCTTGTGCAATCCAGTGTTACCCTTATCGTTTTTGGTTCTGGTTCCACCTTCCATAAAATTTTTCTGTATATACGCACCGAGTGACTTATGATTCTTATTCAGATTTGGCCTAATTAAACCTTTAATTCCTTCATTTTTATATATTTGTTTAATTTTTAGGATTGTTTTATCACTTTTAGTTTTTTGACTTTTAGAAGGAGGCATGATTATATTAATACATTATATATAAACATTTAAAATCAATTTAATTAAACTTTAACGGCGTTTTAAATGTTCAAAAGTATAATACGATTAAAATTATACTTAATAGCATTTCACATAATTTACATTTTGTATTGTTTTAAAATATTATTACCAATCATTATTGTTTTTTCATCAATAGAACGCCCAAATAGTTCAATAAAAATATTATTATTCTGTATCTGGGTTTTATAACTCATATTATCTGGTATAAATAAACTTTTTGTTGTATACACTTGAAATAAATTATATAAATATAAATCAATTGGAAAACCACAATTCATTTTTGATATACGAATCGTGTTTCCTTCTAGGAAGTCTACGTGTTTTAAAAAACTTTCCATTGTGTCTCTTTTTATTATATACGCTACGGTGCCAAAGTACATATATGTTGTTCTTGGGATGTACACGTTTTTTTTGATATTTGTATGAAATATATCTCTTATTCCAATATGTTGTTCATATAATTGTATAATTTGCCAATTGGAAGGGGCTTTATCAATGACTTCTCGTAATGTCGTATCCCATAATTTTATTATATTTAAATACACATCGTCCTCTAGAATCAATGCATACTCATCTCCATTCCTATATGCTTTCCGAATCGCAAGTACGTGTGATAAAAAACATCCTAATTCAGATGGAGAATAAGATGTATATTCATTGTGTATATTCAAATCAAGTTTATCCACTTCTTTTCCATATACAGCTTCTATACGTTGTATATTCTGTATATGATTGGTTCGAATAAATTCTTCTATCGCCTCTCGTCTGTCATTGGCTTTATTTAAATTAATATAATATATGGGCACTCCGCGTATTCTTTGTTGAATAATACTTTTATCCACCTTCATTTGATCAATTCGTTTTATTTTTTTTCTAAAATTATATTTAATATTATATTTTATACATTGCAATATTAGGATACATTAGTATTACAATAGAAATCAACAATATTGCTTTCATTTATAAATTGATTTTTTATTTTTTTTTACAAGTGAAGTATGGTTCTTATTTATTATGACATTGAAACGACTGGGTTGGAAAATGAAAGTCGGATTATTGAAATCGCCGCATACCGTGAAGATACAAACACCTATTTCCACGAACTGATTAACCCTGGATGCCCCATCCCCCCTGAATCCACCAAGATTCATAAAATCACCGACAAAGACGTCAAGAATGCCCTCAACATCTCACAAGTTTTACAAGAATTCAATGAATTTTGTAAACATAAAGATATGATACTCGTCGCACACAACAACGACAAGTTCGACAAAATCATACTTCAACACGAATATAATCGTTCCAATATCGAAATGCCTATGTTTCAATATATGGATACGCTCAAGATCGCACGCACCCTTGAACCCAATCTTCCATCTCACACCCTGACCTCGTTGGCTTCTCACTACAAAATCGATAGTGGTGAAGCACATCAAGCAATGACCGATATCTCCAATATGTATAAGGTATACCAACAACTAAAGCAAGATCGAACGGATGATGATATGTTGAAGATATCTCAAGAATATAAGATGGATCGTTTGCCGTTCGGTAAACACAAAGGCGTATTGATTAGAGACATCCCAGAGTCTTATATCCGTTGGATGATGACCACGAATATCCTAGATGATCCTGATATTCGTGAGGCGGTTTCTACGTATTTTAATATTATTCCATCAACATAAGGGCCATAGCCGCATAATTATGTAAATCGATTAAAGTGTCTCGAATGGTTTCCTCATCGACGACGTGAACTTCATTTTCTTCGATGGTCATACATCGTTTGATTTTATCTCCGATGCGAACAATCACACCAACGACACCGTATTCGGCAAAGGCATCTCCGTAATCTTTATTCTTTTTTTTAAACAATTCTAATGCTTCTTTTTGAATCTTAATCAATTGTTCTTCACGTGTTGTCATTATTTATATATAAATGTTTTATATATAAATTAATAATTTCCATACCAATTGTCTTGTGGTAATCCATATGGTAATACACGATCATTCCGTATATTTTCACGTACTGATATTGGATTGGATGTATTTCGTTCATATAACAAACCTTCACACTGATGATCTATCCAAAAAGAATTGTATTTTTCATTTGACAATATATCACTCTCATATATTTCACCGGGTTCACGAATTACGTTTTGATCGGGAATATGTACAGTAAAATCAGAAAAGGGACCGGAGTTTGGATCAAAATCACAATAATTGCCATCTGTGGATGGTTGGAATAAAATCCCGTATGGTTTACACGTTTCGTATACACTAGGTCCT
>Ga0099798_10194_pt1 | contig 20199 bp, 19 predicted proteins | sample Uncmet_Sort29A_1_FD_89870 | JGI IMG/M metagenome (GOLD analysis project Ga0099798, IMG submission 89870) | Marine eukaryotic communities from CALCOFI LINE 67, Pacific Ocean - CN13ID_Sort29A_1 | ecosystem: Environmental > Aquatic > Marine > Oceanic | place: Pacific Ocean: Monterey Bay | collected...
ATTAATAGATTTAAGATTAGAATTATTTTGAACTTATGATTTTTACTAGACGGTGTTGGTAACGTTAGAAACCAGGAAAAAACCAACACGTTTCATGAATCAGACTGAAACGTAACTGATAGTGAAGTAAATACGATTTTCCGAATTGAACTAACGCTCGTCTGAAGGTGGATTTAATGCTGTCCAAATTGATATTTTCAATTTTGTGATAATATTATTAATGTATTGTGACTCATTCTTTATAAATTATTTAAAAATTAAAAATTTACGATACGAAATAAATTTTATGTTGTATCGGCTGCGTAAATAATGTTCATTATTACTTTTGGTATATTTTATAATTGTTGGTATTATTTGCTTACATGCCATGGCCGCGTTTGAGACCAGGGACGCCGGATCGTGGAGGCATGCCCATACCACCCTGCTCGGCAGCGATCTGCTGACGACGCTTCTCGTTCGCACGGTCATCACGAGCACGCTTCTTCTGATTGAAGGCACGGTAGCGATCACGTTGACTGTCCTTACCGAACAAATGACCAAGATGCGTGTATACAAGCTTGCGGGCTTGGTCACCACCGAAACCCTTGCGGGTCTTCGCGTCGGCCAACTCATGGGGCTCGACCTGCTGCTTGATCGGCACGGCACCCTGCAAAATATCACAGATGTGTTCGGTCAACTTCGGGGCGAGGTAGACGCCGGAAACACCCATGGACTTTTCGATGGCAAGCATACCGACCTCACTCTGCTCGATGGGGGACGGGATATTGCGACTGACACCACCCAACTCGAATCCTTCGATCTCGCCGAATTGGAAATCCTTCTCAGATAAGGCCACCTTGCCGCCTTCATCAGTCTCGTAGTTACGCTGGGCCTCGTCGACGGTCTTGCGAAGCTCCTCATCGTCGAAATGCGAGAAGAGGTAGCAGCGACCGAAAGTGGAGCGCTGTTTCTGCTCGTCGGTGGCGAAGGCCATCAGCGGCTGGACATGCTTAAGAAGACGATCTTCCTCCAAGAACGGGAGAAGAATAACAGCCTGCCAGGTGAAACGCTTACCGTTCAAGTCCAAGGCGAAATCCACGGGGAAGAAATCAACGATGGGGGACAGAGGATCCTTCATCAACTGAATCATCTTCTCGGGGATTCCGGCCGGCACCGCGGAGGCGGGGGGAAGCACACTCATCAACTGCTCGAAAGGCACGAAAGGTTCTCCCTTGGTGAAGTAACCCTTGTTACCGCACTTGAGCATAGAGCAACCAACAAGATCGGAGGCGAAGGGGGCGTAGTGATAAGGATAGAACCACGTCCACGAGGGGCAGCCCTGGTAGTAGTAAAGCATGACCCAGCAGACGCCCTCGATGTACGCCTTCTTGATGCGCTGCAAAAAGTCAACCATATCGGTCTGCTTGATGCGGAATTTCTCGAAGTAATAACGCTGCTTCCAATGGGTAGGCACACCTTCTCCCAACTTTACAGTGTCCATGGGTTCCTTGATTTCGTTTTTGGCACGGATACGTTCCTTCAAACGCTCGTTGAACTCACGAACCTCATCGGCGGTAATATCGATGGTCTCGACATCCTTGGACTTACCGGCTTCATCCTTGGCTCGCTTGGCGGGGCGGGGTGCGGGGGCACCGACCTTGGAAATTTTCAAAAAAAAAAAAATTAACTGTGGAATGCGTTTTGAAACGACTTTTGTACTTTTTTTGCGTCTGAAAACATTTTTTAACACGTTTTTAATCATTTTTTTCAAACATTGAACGCCTGGTAGAATTCATCTTCTTCATCCATGACGTCCTCGTCCTCGTCAAATCGCTCACCTTTTTTGAAAAATAAAAATAATTGTTTTGGGTGGTTTTGACGTTAAAAACAAGCCAAAACAGTGTTCACACAATGTTCAAACCATCAAAAACCATTTGTTTTTTAAAGGTACCTTTCACGGCATCCTCTCTTTCGCCCTTGACGATCTCGCCTTTCACGCCTGGCTCACCCTTGACCATCTCAGACTTGACACCCAGGCCAGCTTCGGCCTTGACACCGAGTTCGCCCTTGACGGCGCCAAGTTCGCCCTTGACGGCACCAAGTTCAGCCTTGGCACCGAACTCGCCCTTAACCTATTTTTACACACAAAATGATGAACGTTTGCTACGAAATTACTTCTGAAAACGTGCTCCAAACAAAATTTTCTGTAAATTTTGATTATTTTTCGCAAACGCCCACCTCGCCCTTGATTTCCATCTTCTCTCCTTTTACGCCTTCACCCTTAACCTAGAATTAAAAAAAAAAGTTATACGTCGGTTTCAAGTCAAAAATAATGATTTGAACACGATTTAAAATTCGATTTTGATGTTTTGAACGTCTCAAACCTCCATTTTCTCCATTTTCTCCATCTTCTCCATCTTTTCCATTTTCTCCTGTTTTTCCATCTTTTCCATTTTCTCGGTCTTCTCGTATTTTTCCATTTTTTCATCCTTCTTCACCTAAAAATTAAAAAAAGTAAAATTTATCGTTTGAACAACGATTTTAATTATTTGTTGATGTCAAAACAATTTTTAGATGCATTTTTAAAGCTCCAACGGCCTCTTCCTTCTTTTCTTCCTTCTCCTCTTTTTCGGCCTTCTCATCCTTTTCGTCTTTTTCGTCCTTTTCTTCATCGAGATCGAAATCGAACCTAGATTTTAACAAAAAACAACGTTTAGACGCTAGTTTTAACATTTTTTGTACGTTTAAACGCGAGATCCTATTTTCAAAACCACCTCCAGCATGCTAAAAAATAAATGATATTTTTGTCAGACGAAAAAGAGTCAATCATTAGCTCGGCCACGGACTTGTTGGGGTCCAGGGGGGCGGCGGAAGTCGCGGCAAACGCGTCACCACCCGTCACGGCCAAGGAGATGTTGGTACGAGCGTCATCTAATTTCTTACGGAAACCCTCATCGGTAGATTGCTGCTTCTGGTAAGAGTTTCGGAAGACATCATCTTCGATTTTACCGAGGCATTCAAGGAATTGATCGACAGGACCAAGATTGACGTGACCGTTGAGGGTGAGATAATCACCAAGCTGGGGGAGAAGATTGATGTACATTTCCATCAAAGCATCGATACTACCCTCACGAATGGAAAGAGATGGGAGATGCGGCAAGAAATCGTTTCCGACGAAGAAACAAAGGAAGATGAAGTCATCAATGCAACGCTCGAGGGAATATTTGAAGGTGACCTTGCCGTTGAGGGCCTCGAAGTAATGGTCCAAGTACTGGCGCATGATGGCGACGTTCAAAATCTGGAACGGCTTCATCTGGGGACCAACCGCCTCTTCCTCTTCTGGGTTGTCACCAGTGCACTCACTCGCAACATGCCCACTTTTACCGCAAATAGAGCACTTCTTCTCCTCTTTCACCGCGGTGACAACCTCACGAAGAATTGCGAAATGCGCTTCGTGGGTGGCCAAGCCAAGCATGATAAGATCTGCATCGGCACCATAAAGCATGTGCTTGGTGTTAGGATCATAACCAGGCTGGCAGCGCTGTTCACGGATGTACTCGCAAATCTTATGCTCACCTTCGCCGGGGATGTTGGCGTCGGTCAAAATAACACGGAAACCAAGCTGCTTCCACAAAGGATCCTTGGTGTAGCGCTCATGGACGTACCAAATCAAAGCCTTGGCGAGACGATGCATGAAAGGCGTGCCCGGCGTAATGACGTTGGAATCCCACGCGGCGGTGGCACGCTTCTGCGGCACGGCACGACCCTCGGCAATGAATTGTTCACGAAGTTCGGCCTCCTCGCGTTCGTTTTCAGCCATTTCCTGGGCGGCACGATAACGACGGGCGCGCTGCTGGTTCATCTTGGCTCGCGGGGCGACACCATCGATGGCCATGAAAAGAAGCTTCTGGGGGCGGACGATCTGGATGATGCGGTCGATGTACCTAGTAATTTTTTTGAAAAAAAAAAAAATGGAGAAATTTAATTAAAACGACGATTTTGGGCGATTTGAACGACGATTTTGACGATTTTGGCGTCGAATTTTGGTTTTTGGGACCGTTTTTGGCGTTTGTGAATTTTTAACCAAAATTTTAAAATTTCCTGCGGTCAATGTTTTTGTAATCCCAAAAGAAGTCCACACCACTTTTTTTGAAAAATTTTCGCGTACCAAAAAAATAAAAAAATAAAAAAAAATTCTGGAACAAAATAGGGGGTCCGAATTTCGATAGACATGTAGTTGAGGCCTCTTTTTCGTCTCGCAGACGCCCTCAGGGCTCCAAAATGACCGAAATTTCGATTTTAAATTTCTCCAACAAGAAAATAGCCTCATACATGTGATCCTCGGATTCCGGGTTTGCGGCATCCTCAGGATGACAGCAAGGATGGATAATACCGTTCATATCCAAATACAAATTGTCATACCTTTTGAACAAAAATAAATTAATTTCGATGAAACATTAGTCGTTTCGACTAAAAAACGTACTCAAAACTATATTTTTATACCAAAATATTAATTTAATTTTAAATTTTTAAAATTAAAAAGTAATTACTCTCCATTGGGATTTTCCTCTTCCTCATCCATGTCGACATCGGTGCCTTTTTCGACTGCATCCACAATAACCTAGAAAATCAATAAAAAATGATTAAAAAATGAAGTTTGTTTGATTACAAACGCGTCTAAATCGCATTACACCTGCCTGAAAGTATGCTCCAGACATTAAATTTTAAAATGAAATTTTCGAACCTTGGGGAAGCGCGCGCAGCACCATCGGAAATAGGCGGGGACACCCATTTTGATTGATTAACTATCTGCTCCTTTTATACACGTCTGTTCTGCAAATGTATTTGTTCAACAATCCTTTATATTTTGTAATTGTATGATAATTGATTGCTACAACTTTTACTTTTGTATTTGTGTGAACGAAATACGCCAATTACAATGTTTAATTACTTTTATGTTTGGTACTAATGATGTTGGTAATGTGTGGTTAATTTGAGATTAATATGTGAAACTAATACTTTAATTTTATTGTAATTTATGTGGTGATGAAAATCCGCTGTGATTTTGTGATTTGTGAATGTAATTTGAGCATGATGATGATTTTTGCAATGAACCAATATATGAACCGATTTCACGCAAGAGCAAACATATTTTGAACCATTTTCATGCATTTTCTTTAACTTTGCACACACTGTAATACATTTGTTTTTAATATTTTATGTTGATAGATGAGTAATTAATTAAACGCTCACACCGCCATTACATTAAGACAACACTGAGCCACAACACAATGATTCACACACCGCCAACGAAACACACTTATCACTACATTAACACTGTATATTTGTTCTTTTTTTAAGTCGGAAATCAACGTTTCTTTGGTGTTTATGCGTTGAACTTTAATGGGTGATCGATTCATGGGTGGTGTGACTTAATATGCTTTTTATTATTTACGTTACATTAATGTGATATTAATAATTAAGTAATAATAGATGATCAAGTTGATCAATTCAAAAACTTGATGGCGTGAATGATATTCTTATTCACCTTCTTATTGATGGGAAGACCATTCAAATCACGAAGAAAACCTCGCGTGCGGCTGATTAATTCATCCATGGCTTCCTCCGGAGTCTCCTTCTCGTTGAGAACATCGAGCAGATCAATTTTAAACCAATCAAGTTTATTGCTGACGTCATCAAACATATCCACGGGACTGCGGTCGTAACCAACAACCCCGTTGAACTTTAATTTATCAGTGAATCCTTCCTTTTGCTTGAGCATTTCATACGCGTGTTCCATTTCGTTCTGGTTCACAGGCGGAACGCGGACGGCAGCCGCGCCAGCAATCATGCTAAGAAGACGAAACATTTTAATGTTATCACTTTTGTTTTTATCCGCAATTATTTTTTAGTAAAATTGTTTGAAGTGCTTACAATCTGTTGTTGAATGTTGATGTGAAGAATGTAAATAGATGTGAAGAATGTAAGTAGATGGACCAAACAAAACAATTCGTTGACCGAATTAATTAACACAATTTAATTTTGACGCAACGTTTTTATTAAAATTTAAAATTTAAAATGTTAATATATGTTTCCAGCGCAAAACCCGCGCGAAAAATAATGTATTTTGTTTTTGCTGCACACACACACAAATTCGTAGCGCAAAACACAAATTAATTTGGACGCAACCTTTTTTCCACAAAACACGTACTTTTTGTAAACACTTTACACCAACGACAACAACAATCACAAATACGGCACCACAAAATGAATGGTAATATGGTCTTGAAATTATTGCAACCTCCGTGACCAAAAGAGGGGGGAGCGGGTTGTGAGGGTTCGCGTGGGGACGCGAAGCTTCACACAATATAACTTCGAACGGTCCGCAGCGTCTCGCGAAAACGCTGAGCAGTTACTATCATACCGTAAGGAGTTCGTAATTTCATAACATCATCACATTTTGTTTTGGATTATGTGTTGATTCCAAATGCGTTGATTTTTGGGTTATATGTTATTCCACATTCAAAATGCGGATATATTATTTATTTGTTTTTGGGTTAATTATATGTTGATTCCACATTCAAAATGCGTTGATTTTTGGGTTATATGTTGACTAATTAATTAGTTACTCAATTGCAAATGAACATTGGACTGCTCACCAAACATCCGTACTTTTTTGGGAAAAATAAAAAGCTGTCAAACATCGACGCTAGAAAAATAAAAATCGTTCAAAAATCGACGTTGCGGACAAAGCATTTGAATTGTTTTCGACTTGTCGAATTATTTTTTACTTTTTCAATTCTTTTCGAAAATGATATCTTACCATATAGTTCCCATTGTTTTTTCCTATTCCGCTCCACGCCTGCCTTGTCAAACTTAACGGTTGCAAAGAAATTGATGGTCAAAATGTTAATCGTGCGACGTGGACCGTTTTATAGTTCGGCGTAAAAAAATAATTACTTGACAAAAAAAGTAAGTAATTACGTTCTCATAGAACATGTAACTCGGCACCACGTGAGGGTGGTTTGGCTTTTCAACAACAACACCCCAACCTAGTAATTTTTTGAAAAAAAGTGGAGAAATTTAATGAAAAAGACGAATTTTGGCGATTTGAACGACGATTTTGGCAATTTGAGGCACGATTTTGTTTTTTTGAGATCGATTTTGGCGTTTGTGAATTTTTAACCAAAATTTTTAAATTTCCTGCGGTCAATGTTTTTGTAATCCCAAAAGAAGTCCTCACCACTTTTTTTAAAAAATTGTGCGTTCCAAAAAAAAAAATCTGGAACAAAATCGGGGGTCCGAATTTCGATAGACATCTAGTTAGGACTCATTTTTCGTCTCGCAAGCGCCCTCAGGGCTCCAAAATGCTCGAAATTTCGATTTCCAATCTTTTTTAAATTTCTCCAACCTAGAAGAAAATCCACTAAATGTAAGATATTCAACATAAATTTTAATAATTAGAGTTACTCATAAAACGAAATAATTAATTAATAATTTTGTCCAACCGTCCCAATATCCTATCCACGTGTAAAACGTTGGCGCGAGGGAGTCCTCCGTCAAAAACGGCGAGTATGCAAGTGTTTGAAACCTATTTTTGAAATGTGAATCAGAATTTTATTTTTTCCGACAATCGTTTTGTGATTGAATTAGAATTCAAAAACATTTTCTCAAACGTTCGAATGTTATACAAAATCTGCATGCGCCCGAATGGCCACACACTTGCATCCAAGCACTTACCCAAACTAGTGCCAAACCCAATGAGACTAACTACTTCGTCCAAATATTCGAGTGAAGTGCGAACTTCATTACTGTAAAACATTTCCATAGCGCACCATAACCTTTCCACCAACAATTTGACAGGCCTGAACTTAGAGTTGCGAGTTTGGGTACAATCGCCAAAAATAGGGTGGTCATATCGTTGCCCGGGCTCGCGGGGAAAGCGTCCACTCCACGCGAATGTTTGTTCTGCTGCTTTCAGCCAGAGCAGGTCGTCGAAGCTACCAACACTACACGCTGCCAGATCTCGTATAGGTGTGGTTCGTTTGGTAGGCAACTGCCAGCGCAAAGCGGGCCAGCGCACAGCCGGCTTCGGTGGCGCGTTGTTTATTGTTTGTTTTTGTTGTTGGAACTGCTCTAGACCTTGTTTATACAAAATCATATCTTTGCGCATCCATTCGGCAATCGCCTCCTTGTGGCTGTCTGGCATCTGGTCGTAATTCGCCCGACTTTTGAAAGGCTGGTCATCCACGTGCATCTGGTCAAAAGTTGCAAAGAATACACGTTGCCGCTGCCAATTCCACAACCCTCTCACTTGCCGCCAATCCCAAATTTCGATATCCAACCACGGCAAATACGCCCCAAACATTCGATGCGAATCCTGTCTAGCTTCTGCGTCATCTGCCAACCGCACCACCAAACACTGTTTCAACCTACGTTTCGCGGTGTTCAAATCGTGAAAATCAGGATCCAACATTCTTAATAATGAATTATGTGGGCCCTGATTTTCTCGCCATTCGTAGTTGTCTGTGAGGTTTCCCCGCCAATTGTCGTTTCCATATTTCACATTGTATTTTTGTTCTACGCTAGCCAAACTAACTCTATCAAGCAAAAGCCCTTGCGGTACATTCCCCAACCATCCCTTGTCGGTATGGTGATATATCATTTGTTCGGGCTCCACACTGTGAAGGCGGGCTTTGAATTCTGATAACTCTATGTTTGGGTCAAGCCAATAGGAAATATTGTGTGACTTGTGCATTACATAACTAATAAACCGCTGCACCGGGTTTCGTATGGACACAAGACAGCGCGCCTTACGCTGTGTGCGTTTCGTACTACCGCCGTTTAACAAGCCGAAGATATGCCAATCGTAGTGACCTGCAATTAATTCCGTCCTACTCAACAAACCATTTCCTGCCCACTTTGGTAAAAAGTGAGAACCCCCCGGCACTTTCTCCCCGGGGTCCCCGTCTAGTGCTGTTTGTATCAGTGGTGACCTAGTAGAAAATTAAAAAATAATTTGTAGGAGAAATTGGAACGAATTTGGCGATTTAAATGAAGATTTTAACGAATTTGGCGTCGATTTTTCAGTTTTGAGGCCGATTTTGGCGTTTACGAATTTTTGACCATAATTTCCAAATTTCCTGTGGCCAAATTTTTTGGAATCCAAAATTAGGTCCGCAACAAATTTTTGGAAAAAATTGCGCGTAACAAAACAATAAAAAAATCCTGCCCAAAAAAATAAAAACGACATGTAGCTAGGCATCTTTTTCACTCGCAAGCGCCCCCAGGGCTCCAAAATGCTCGACATTTCAATTTCCAATCTTTTTTTTAATTTCTGCAACTTCAATGGATGCCGGCGGAAAGCGTTCATGAATAAATCTCCTTTTAGATTATGCCCGCCTACCTTTCGGTCGTGTAAGAACACCAAAACAGAATTGTCAGTTGTCGGATCAAAACCAAGCTCCATTGGTAGTACAACGTCGAAATGATCTTGCATTACTGGCATTTCGCGGAAAAATATCGTATGATTGACATGACCCACACAGCAACGCTCGTAATTAAAATTCAACCTAGGAAGTGTTTTTTTTTTAAAGTGGGTGCACCGGTGCGGTGCTCACATGGGGGGGGAGGGTCGAGGTGCCTCCGGCTGGGCGATGTACCGCTTCAAAAATTTTGCACATAAATTTTTGAAGCGGTACATCTGTGGGGAGGGGGGGTCAGCTCAAAATGTTTGGGGTCCTGCACCGCACCGGTGCACCCACTTAAAAAAAACACTTCCCTGGTAGATTTTTTTTAATGTGGGAGAAATTTAATTAAAATTACGATTTTGGGCGATTTGAACGACGATTTTTACGAATTTGGTGTCGATTGTTCATTTTTGATATCGATTTTGGCATTTATGAATTTTTGACAATAATTTTAAAATTTCCTGTGGCCAAAGTTTTTGTAATCCAAAATTAGGTCCGTAACAAATTTTTGGAAAAATTTGCGCGTACCAAAAAAAATAAAAACATTCCTGCCCAAAAAAATAAAAATGACATGTAGCTAGACCTCTTTTTTACTCGCCTACGCCCTCAGGGCTCCAAAATGCTCGAAATTTCGATTTTCAATCTTTTTTAAAATTTCTCCAACCCATATGTTTGTCTTAGCCCCGCCCAACATTGTTCAAAAACATCTAAATTACTGCAACAATGCTCCGGACCTATCGGCGTTCTTGACCAAGCATTGTCGAATATCTGCACCAGCATCGACTTCGTTTCTGGGTTGACAAAACCATAAAATCCAGGATACCCCACCGAAAATTGCTGGTACGCTTTCGAGTGCAGCTCTACCGGCATCTGCGCATTTGCATTTAGTATGCCCACGTGGGCCATTAAAACCCGCCGCATGACTGTGAAAAAATAATTATTTGTTGAATTTAGAAATAAATTCTGTCGACAGTTACAACACTATGCAGAAACAGCAACAATCGCATAATTACCACACAAACGACAATCGTACATCCACAACATGACACGACTCCCAAATAAATTTTCTTGAAAAAAGAAAGCGTATCCTTGCACCGCATCGCACCACCTGTGCGCGCTTTCGGTCGTTTTGAAAACTATTGAGTAATTACTGTTTGTGTTGAAACTGAACTGTTATTTTATTTCGGTGGTCAAAAAATTGTTTCTGTACATGTATCGTGTTTTTATGGCTTGATTTAGAATGACTGAAAGACAAAACTGTGCGTGCCCACCTGCACTTTGTTGACTAATTACTGTTTTGGAATTTGGTAAGGCTGGTTAAAAATTTCAACATGCTCATCGTAAACGAAATCTAACTTGATGAAAACGTAATAATCATGCTGTTTTGTACTAATTACTTTGGTTGGTTGTAACTTGTTTAGTGGTGCGCGCCCACGAGGTCGATGTTATCGTAGTGCCACTTGTTAGAACGACGGATCGCCATCATGTGGGAGTACTTATGATGATCATAGTAGATACCGAAGAGCATGGTCTGCCAATTACGGAAATACTCCTCTCTGTCGATGAAAATCTCACACGGCCTGTTTTGTTTGGGTGTCAATATGTGTTTTTAAAATACGAAAATATGTTTTTGATCGTCAAAACGTGAATTTTTAATTGTTAAACGTACTCCTGGCGCTTGTACAGTTTCAACCACAGCTTGATGAAGATGAAGGTGTAAAGCGGGCACCAGTAGCAGATGCGAACTTTGTTTTGAAAAAAAATGTTTTGTGCAATGATTTCGTTGAAAATAAATTTAAAAACGCTCCAAACATGCAAGAAAAACAACAAAAATGCGTACTAACCCACCAGGACTGACTGGCGGCGTAGCGCAACTTCTGGAAGGTGGTGATGTGGTCGTGGACGAAGGAATCATCCGCATGCCAAACGTTCAACATTCGCTCGGGATTCTGTTTTTTTTTTTTTACGATGGTTTACAATAGAAAGAGCAAATCAATATGCGCTTGAAACGTGTTTAGTAAACAGAATATTAATAAAATGAATACCTTGTAGCAGAAACGAGGGGCCATCTTACCGGTCTTGAAACCCAAATTGGGACGACGGCGCTGCTGACCCTTGAACAATTTGTACTCCGGCTTGAACCATGTGACACCATCCATGTGTTCCGAAACCAACCTTTTTTAATTAAAGAAATGTTTGAGACGTAAAAACAACGCTTTGAATACAATTTTCGATTGAAAATATTTTTTCAAAAAAAAGAAATTACTCGGCGTCGTAGGGATCATCGGGGTTCGTGATTTTTTCGTAGCCGAATTTGTAGTAACGAGGGGGGTACCTATTTTTTGTTGATTTATACGTGAAATTGAGTCAATCCAACAACAAATTAATTTCTACAAACATTTTTTTAATTTGTTGTTTAAAATCTCGAACATAGTTTTAGGGTAGATGACACCACCGTCCTTGGTAACGTGCTTTTTGCCGGTCTGCCAGATGGTCGCAGTACCTGTTCAAACAATTTTAAAAAATGTTTTGTATTAACGAATTTAAATTGATATATGTATATATATATATATATATATATATGTTAAAAACGTACCGGCATCAGGATGCCAGGTGCCACCGCGAACGGGCAGCGCGCGGACGCGGTTCACAGCGTTACGAAGAATCGTCATAATGTCTTACTGCAAAATATTATACTTTTTACGTGTTTTCGTGTTTAAATGAGGGCACGAAGCCCGTTTTCCGCACTGTGACTCCTCGCGGCAAAACAGAACCGAACCGTCAACCGTTTTTACACTAACGATTAATGGGCCGGTATTAATTCTGACCGACTGTTTGTTTACATCCAAAACCGTTTCAAAAATTTGTAAAAGCGGATTTATTTTTAAATTCGGATGGTTAGATTAATTAATAAAAAATGGGAGGTAGAAAATTTTTACAGAATAATTACGAAAAATTTGTCAAAAATTTAAAAAAAATGTTTGATATGCTTACCGGACTTAAATATTATGCTGTAATTACGATGTTTATTCATCATTGCAAAATTAAAAATGTTTAAATTTCACTGGAGAGATTAAACTGCGCTGCGAACAAATCTGTGCTGATGAGAAAAATCTGCGCTGTACATTTTACACTTTTTACACTCACATCTACATACACTTTTTCCACAAGACAAACATTTTTCGTACACCACAATAATGACTAAGACAAAATCAAAATGGCATTGTCAAAAAATGTTCGGTTGAATACTGTACAATTCTGTCAACGATCTAATACGTAAAATTTGGTTTATCTAACTTTTTTGTAAATGTAAATGCGATTTTAACTACTTCTGTACATATAATTACGGCTTATGCAATTTCGTTTTCCGTACGTGTTTCATACGGCGACGTTTCTGCATTTTTTTCTGACTCGGCATGACGGAATCTTGGGTTGGGCCGAAGAATGGAAAACCTAGTAATTTTTTTGAAAAAAAAAAATGGAGAAATTTAATTAAAATGACGATTTTTGGCGATTTGAACGACGATTTTGACGATTTTGATGGCGCATTTTTAGTTTTGAGAGCGATTTTGGCGTTTATGAATTTTTAACCAAAATTTTCAAATTTCCTGCGGTCAAAGTTTTTCTATTCACCAAACATGCCTCCTCCTCATTTTTCAAAAAATTCCTGCGTACGGATTTTTCAAAAAATAAAAAAAAAATCTGGAACAAAATCGGGGGTCCGAATTTCGATAGACATGTAGTTAGGACTCATTTTCGTCTCGCAGACGCCCTCAGGGCTCCAAAATGCTCGAAATTCGATTTTAAATTTCTCCAACTGTCTGAATCGCTCTTAACGTTGAGTAAATCGGGTTCGAATGGGATTTGCTCCTCCAATTCGGCCATTTCACCTAGTAATTTTTTGAAAAAAAAAATGGAGAAATTTAATGAAAATGACGAATTTTGGCGATTTGGCAGCGATTTGGACGATTTTGGCGTCGATTTTTGAGTTTTGAGACCGATTTTTGCGTTTCGGAATTTTTAACCAAAATTTTCAAATTTCCTGCGGTCAAAGATTTTGTAATCCCAAAAGAAGTCCACACCACTTTTTTTGAAAAATTTTCGCGTACCAAAAAAATAAAATAAATAAAAAAAATAAAAAAAAACTGGAACAAAATTGGGGGTCCGAATTTCGATAGACATGTAGTTAGGACTCATTTTTCGTCTCGCAAGCGCCCTCAGGGCTCCAAAATGACCGAAATTTCGATTTTAAATTTCTCCAACCTTGTTCTTCGGTACTTTCGTCAAGATCAAAGTGAAATTTCTCATCGTCCAACAACTGCTTTTTCTCTACGTTCTTAAAATAGGGCTGTACTGTTTTCTCTGCCAAATTTAATATCTTCAACTTTTCCTCCTCCTTTCCTTCGGCGTTTTTCGCGTAGGTAAACGTACTTGCCTGCTTAATTGCCTCATTATCCTGGTCAAAATTAATACTATCCCCTTGCGGTCTGCCGTCCTTGATGAAATAATTCACCACATCGACAACCGGCCATACATAGGGGACGATATTCTTGAGGCCCCACGTTTCTTCTTCTGGTTTTTTGAACAAAATTATTTTGTAGAAATTTTCAAATTTTGTATGAAATTTAAACAAAAATAAAAAAATGTTTGACAAAAAAACGTACGTTTGGTTTTGGGCATGTTCCAATCGCTGTCAGACCAGGAAGCGTTTTTCGTATGCGGGCAAGGTGAATGGGCGTTAGTGAAATTACGCTGTTGCTGGAGCGTTTTCGTGAGCGCGGCGAATTTTTCCACGACGGTGTCGTCAGTTTTTTTGTCGGTGTGGTTAGTAGTCGGGCTGTGGAACAGCACCTCGTTCGCGAACGCCTCCCTGAACGCGCGCTTGGCCTGGTGCCGCTGCTCCATCTGCTTCCTATTTTGACATTGTTGTAAATTGTAAAAATAAATTTCAGAGAGTAATTAACGAAAATTTTGTTGTGTGAAAATAAAAATGTACAAACGAGTGTTGCGAAGGTCATAACTTTTATCAGCAACGTCCTGGAAACCGTTCAAATTGCCTTGTTTATTCAAGTTGGAGTGCACAGCGTCATAGATCCCGCTCCACTTTTTCTCCAAAGGGTAGGAATTGTTGTAAGGGTATAATCCATAAGGTGTGGTCAATAAATTATCAGGCCCATGGTGCATCTGGTCCCCAATCGATTCGAGCCCCGGCAAATTCTTCTTGGTCGTCTTCACCGCGCTGGTGTGTACAACAAATACACATAATAATGTTTGTAAGAATGTCATAATGAAATAATACTGATGGTACGTTAAACGGATGATGGAAAGAATCTACGCACACAAGAGGGAGAAAGAGACAAAATAAAATTATTTTCATGGCAGCACATGTTTACACTTTTTACACAAACGTTTCAAAAAAATACCTGCTCACATCATCATGACGACATCTTCTGTGCATCATGTTCAAAACTTTCGGCCGGTGTGCTTGCCGCCTGTATAAATGAGTTATATACAACCCTGTCTAATACAACTCTCTCGTTTTGAGCGTCGGCTAGTAATCGCTTCGCCACACTAACATGCGGACTTTTTTGCAACGCAAACGCCAGACTGGAATACGTCCGCGTGCACGGCGAGCAACCAGCTGAGCGCATTTGATCTAGCCATTTAACGGCGTTGGGTAGATCACCCACGTGGCTAAATGCGTATATTAAGCTGTTATATACGTGTGTATCTGCAACAATATTTCCTCCCTCACACATTTTGGAAAACCACCCCTCCGCCAATTTTGGTTTCTCTGCCTGCGCGCACGCATCGATAACAATCTGAAAATGAATAACGTCGGGGTCGATACCAAAATCTTGCTCCATTCTGCTTATAAACACGCCTGCTTTGGTGTATTCCCCCACCTTGGCGTAGCATTTCAACATCCCCGCGCAGACATATTGGTCCACCGGCACGCATTGCAATAAAAAACTTTTGAAAACTTTTTCAGCCCCTTCGACGTTTCCACTTTTACCAAAAGCATGTAAAACGCTTTGAAACATACCATTGTTGGCCACTTTCTCACCCAAAAACTCCACCGCACCCTCCCCATCGCCACTAACAGCAAAAGCATTCAACACCAAATTTTGCGTCGTATCATTCGCCACAAACCCTGCGTCCAATAATTTCTGTAACCAAATTTTTGCATTCGAAATGTCGCCCTGTCGGCTGTAAGCATCAATAACCGAATGAAAACTAACCAAATCCGCTTGCACACCACGCTGTTGTAAAATATCAAACCATTTCAAAACATGTTCGACATGCCCGCTTTTGGCAAAAATGTTCAGCACCGAATTATAAGTGTACAAATCCCCTTGTATACTGCATTTTTTCATCAACGCAAAAACATTTTCAACTTCTTGTTCTATCAATTCAACCGAAGCATTCGTATTGTCGTTGCTAACCATATTTGCGAGTGCGTGTAACAAAATATTAAAACTGTATAGATCAGGGTTGATGTAATTTTCATTACCCACCATTTTTTTTATCATCGCTATACACGCAGAAAAATGTCCACTGTCCGCAAACATCTTCAAAACAAGATTATAACTCGTCGCAGACCGCTCCACGCCAGACCGTTCCATCGCATCTAACCACCTTATGCTATGTTTAACATCGGACTGTTTGGTATATGTTTCAATAATATTCCCGTACGTCCGCGCGTCAGGTTTCAATGTCACTTGCTGTAATTTTCTAAACCACTGCTCAGCGGCGACGCTGTTCTCATTTTTTGCGCAGCAATGTAGCAAACTATTAAACGTCAAAATACATGGATAAACGCGTGAATTATACATCTGGTCGACCCAATGACAACAACTACCATACTCCCCATTCCGCGCGTAGCCCTCTATAATTGATGAAAACATTTTCAACCCAGGCCGAACATTCTCCTCTTGTAACCTCCTCCATAAATTTTGTATATGAACATTTCTATCATGTGCCACTTTGTCGTTTTCAATGAGACCCCTAATCGCAAATGTATAGCACCCGACATCTATTTTTACATCATGACTTTGCATTAATTCAAGCCACGAATTAACCAAGACGGGCGTATGATATCGTGCAAGCTGCTTTACAACTAGCCTATGCCCTTTTAACACGTTAGAATTACCATCACTAAATGAAACATGTACCTGTTGTAAGATTCGTTCCGGAAAATTTACCTCCTTCACTTTGGAGAACGACGCCAGCCGCGCTATCCACTCTATGTTTTTATTTGCCATTGTTAAAAAATTGTTTCGATTTTAAAAACTTGAACCATTTCATTACGGATGCATTCATTTTTCATTCGTCGAAATTATATGATCATGCATTCATTACAAATTTTCAACACAACGATTAACAGCACACATCTGCAAAAAATGTTTATGACAAATAACAATAAATTTCGTTGAACTAAAAAATTAAAAAATATCTCACTCCGGCAGACTGGTTATGCGGAATGTGAAAACTTGTAACGCCAATAAATACGTCCGCTCACAAACCCCCAGCGACTGCGTGTTCTTTAATGTGGTGAGCATGTTTTTGACGGACGAGATGTCCCCCCGGCGTGCGAAGGCGTCAATGATGCTATGATATGAAACAATATCTGGCTGGAGGTTTGCGTTTTTCATCTGCTGGAAGTACTGCAATGATTTTGTGACGTCATCCGCCTTCGCGCAAATATCCAGAATCGAATTATAACTGATATTATCAGGGCAGACATTGTTAGTTCGCATCAAATCTAACACAAAATCAATTTTTTGTAAAGCGTTATCGCGTTTTGACAATGCATGCAAGCAAATATTAAAACTGTATAACGTCGGCTGTACATGTTTTGACGCGCACATTTTTTCTAGCATGACAAAAACTTGATCTACCTCTCCTTTGTCTGCCAGGACGTTTAATATTAGATTATAACACTGCACTGTATTGTTATTATCAGCAATAACACATTCGCTTTCCATTTTGTTTAACCAAAATAACGCCCTATCTACATCCTTCCTACTAGTGTTCGCCTCGATCACATTCCGATAGCTCCCCACATCAGGAGTCAACGCCTGCTCACTGATTTTGTTAAACCAATTTTCTGCTTTTTCTGCATTAAAACTGCTATTATTACAATGTTTCACACATGAATGTATCAAACTATTATACGTAAGCACATCCGGCGACAGCCCCCGCTTACACAACTCCCCAAACCATTTTTCACATTCCACAATATGTCCTATTCGTGCATAGCTGTCAATAATGCTTGAATATGTTTTCAAACCCGGCCAAAATTTCCTCTCTACAATATTCCATAAATGCTGTACATTTTCATTTTTGCTATCATTTTTACTTATATAAGCTCGAATCGCATGCGTGTAACAAGACAAATCAGGTCGTATTCGGCTTTCGTTCATATCGCTCATATATGATTCCACAATATTGGCAGACGAATGTTTTGCTAGATGATGTATGACACATTTATGCGCTTCGAGCAAATTACTACTTATTTTTATACTCGACGAAGAAGATGTAGACAGAAAACTGTTCTGAACATTTACTAAAACGGCGTCCGGCAGTTTCACCGCATGGCTGCGCAAAAAATTGTTTACCCGCTCCATGTGAGACTGATCATTTTTGCAAGTATCATATTGAGGGAGAATGAGAAATCATTTTGTAATTTGAACCAGATCGTTACTGCGAGAAGAGAACAACAAATCACATGGTACAACAAACATTTTTTGAAATAAATGTGGTTTTCGTATTTCTCAATTTGAAATAGACGATATGTAATACTTTTGTGTTTGTAATTTTTCACTACTATTCATGTTTTAATTTCACTGTACTTCTAATAATACACAACTTCAAAACTGTTTCACTAAATTTACTAATTTATTCACATTAAATTTGATGACTAAAATTTATTTGTGATGTTTGTGGTGCTTATCACCATGTTTGTGATGTTTTTTATCATTTTTCGCCGCGGCGGAAGACGTTGATGGTAATTGTTTTTTCTGGGCCGTCTCAAGAACGTCGAGCTGCTTCATACACGTTCCCAATTCCTGTTTTTGATATTACAAAATGAAAATGTATGACGTCAGTCAATAAATTTTACGTTTTAACTAAATTTTTCACCAAAACATTTTTTGTACATGGCGCATGCGGGTCAGTTCATCATGTTCTTGTTTGAAATCATTCTGCAATTTTTCGACGTCCTGCCACTCCACCTAGCATTTTGTACATGGTTTTAAGGAATTTCTAACGTTCGCAAACATTTTTTTAATTTTTTAAATAATTTGTTGTCAGACCTCGGCAGTAACATTAGAAAACTTCGGGGCCTTACCAGCATGGGCGGGTACGTTTTTCAAGACGTCACTGTGCAACGACGAGCGCAAATCGCTGATCTCCTTGCGGAGCTTCGAATTCTCCTCCTCGTATGTGTTTTTGATTGCTTTAGATCGATTTCGTTCCTCCTCCAGCTCGAATCGCAAGCTCGCTGCTTGTTTCAGTTCACTCTGCGCCGATTGCAATTGCTTTTTCACAGCATCGTTCTCAATGTTTAACTGATTTATTTTTCCGTGCGCTTCAAACCTTTTGGAATGCCAAATGTTACGTTTAAACGCTTTAAACGCATGGAAATCAATCACAAAATGGCAAAAAAAAGAAAATACAAATTGTCCTTCAATCTCCCAGTGCGATCCGCATCATGCCGCCTCAGCCGCTGGGCATCATCCACGTCGACCCCCCTCCGTTGGACCGCTTCCTCTAGTTGAAGAATTTGCTTTTTGTGGTTCACCTATTTTTGTGACGACAAAAAATAGTTTGAACATATATATATATATATATATATATATGCGTGAAATGCGAAAACGAATAAACAAATGTTTGCGTACTTTTTCAGATTCAAGAACAGAGATCTTGCGCAGCCCATCGTCCACCTGCCTCTCTAGACTCTTGATAACTTCATTCCTGTTTTGTTATAAAAACGAAAATGAAACAAAAGACATGTTTGAAATGTCAAATTTCACTTTGTTAACCACAAAATGTACAAACGTTTTTTCGCGTCGTTCGCCTTGACGCGGATGGCCTCGACTTCATTGTGGGCAAACTCGATCTGCTCTTTCATGCGCGCTTGTTTCTCGCGACTTTCCGCTATGGCAATATCGTGGTGCTCCACACGCCGGCTCATCCGCTCGCACTTCTGCTTGAGGTTTTCCTTATCCTCCAGCAGACCGCGTTTTGCCCGATTCAGCGCGTCGTTATCCATTTCTAATCGATTTACTTTATTCCGTAATGCGTCCATGCCAGTAATAACAGCATCCGCGCGTTTTTCCTGGACTGTCGCCTTCAGATTTGTGGCATCGCGTTTGCCGCGAAGTTTTGCTATTTGAGATTCTAACTTCTGCACAGACTCTCCCAATTGATCGGTCCTCGCGCACTCTTTTCTATACGCCTCTTGCAACTCGCCGACCTGCTTACGCGTGAGATGCTTGCTCGCAGCGTGCTTCAAATCCCACGATTGCAGTCTATCTTTCATCGTGGATATCTCTTTTTTAGCCCGCTCATTCGCCAAATGATAAATATTTCGCTCCCGCTCCAACGTCTCCATCAATTCACGTTTTTGCTCTTCATGCTCGTACAATAATTTTTCTTTCTGTTCTAGGAAGTTTTCGCGCTCGGTGTGGATGTGGGATTGTAATTTATCCGCTTTGTGCTGTCTATCCCTGGCCTCCTCACTCAT
>Ga0099798_10196_pt1 | contig 20040 bp, 21 predicted proteins | sample Uncmet_Sort29A_1_FD_89870 | JGI IMG/M metagenome (GOLD analysis project Ga0099798, IMG submission 89870) | Marine eukaryotic communities from CALCOFI LINE 67, Pacific Ocean - CN13ID_Sort29A_1 | ecosystem: Environmental > Aquatic > Marine > Oceanic | place: Pacific Ocean: Monterey Bay | collected...
AACCAAAACGATTTGAATAATAACTTTTACGCGACGATTTTTAAATAACCGTTTTTTTTTTTTTTTGATGTAAACACGCACTATGTATACCGTTTTCCGGAATTTGGATGTCCCTACTATAGTATCAGAAAGATTCGTCCAAACTTAAGGGCGTCGTATATCGTATCGACGACCGCAATAATCACAATTTATCTCGAAATAACCGCTACCGATATTTAGAGATGCCGAAACCTCGCACCAAAAAGCAGAATGCCCAAAAGAAGAAGCCCAGTATGTTTTAAGTTAATTAATTAACATTTAATTTAATTAAGTTTTTATGATTAATTATTTTTAATTTTTGAATAAAATTCCAACGATTTGATTAATGAAGTTTTGAATAATTGATTTCGTTACAGAATGTTGGCATTTGTTACAAAAAATAGAACTTCGCCAAGCTCTTGATAGTAACTGGTACAGTTACTATGAATTCATGAACTACTACGGTGACAACTCATTTTGGAAAGCCGGTAATTTTATTTTTGAATTAATTTATTATAATATTAATTATTTAATAATTTAATTCGTTTTTTTGTACGACTAAGTTTTTATTTTTTGCACTCTCAAATTTTCAAGCATTTTAAAATAATTTCATATTTTTTATAAATAAATTATAATATTTTTCGACTCCTTTGTCCACAGCCAAGCGTGAACGCGTCGAGCAAGCTCCCAAGGTGGAGGCCGCCGGCGAAGGCGACTCCGAGAAGAACAAGGCTGCCCCCGCCGCCGAGGAGATCGAGAATGTATTTTTTAATTTTTTGTTTTTCGCGACAAAAATCAGTCAACAACAACGTACAAGTTCATGACATTTGTCTCCACAAAATTAAAAAATAGAAGGAGGAAGCCTCCGCCGAGGAGGACGAGAAGAAAGAAGAGGCCGCCCCCGCCGCCGAAGGTGACACCGAAAAGAAGGAGGAGGAGAAACCCGCCGAGGAAGGCGAGAAAAAGGAAGATGAGGCCGAGAAGAAGGAGGAAGGTGATGCCGGTACGTTTTCAGAATTAATTTGGACGAAAAGTTTGTCGTGTCGACCAAAAACTCCGTCTGAAGTGTCACTCTAAACATTGTTTTTGCATTTTTAATACAAAATAGCCCCCGAAGCAGAGAAATCCAAAGCGCACACCGACATCGAGGAGTTCAAGGCGAAGGACGCCGAGATCACCCCCCCCGCTGAGTATTTTTTAAAATAATTAATTATATTAATTTAATAAATTTAAGAATGGAAATTTGAACATGATTTTTGACTTTTTTGGACGCTGGAACACGAAGCCCCATCCTCAAATCGTTGCTTTTAACAACAAATAGGGAGGGCGACAAGAAGGAAGAGGAGGCTCCCGCCGCTATGCAGAGCTGGCCCGGCGCGACCAACCTCCCCCCGGTTCGAGGAGCTCAGCGACCGGCTAACGGCGAACCCACGATGGCTAGTGCGCAAGCAAAGAGACAAAAGCCCCGTGTGACGAAGCGAGTTCGATGAAATGATATCAAAATCGTAACAATTCATTTCGTTGACAACATCTCATACCTGTATGTACTACGTTCCCAAACATTTTTAAAATTATTTTTTCGTCAAACAATTTTTGTCCCAGATTCCGGGTGGCCTCGAACGAGGACAAAGCTGGTCCGACGCCAACGAGGAGTGCCCGGAATTCAAGGCGTTGGAGAAAATTATCTTTTTTCCTCTACCCAAAATTATCGCACACGTCCACACGTGTACAGTCTTTTATTATATAATTATTAGGTTTTGGCAATCCTGGGACGAGAACCGCGAAGCGAACTTGCTCCAGCATTTCAAAGCCAGCAGCATGGACCGAGCGGCAATGTTTCACTAAATATCGAGTAACTTCCTAATAATTAATTATGTATTTACAAAAATGGTTCAACAGTTTTTCAGGTAGTCCTGGCTTTCATATTTAAAAAGTAATTATTAGCATTTGAATTTACAGTATTATGTATAAATTAGTAAAAATTCGCGTTTAAGCGAACTCTCAATAATCCGTTTTAGAAATTACAGTATCATATTATTATTTTTTACAAACACAAACATTTTTCAAAAGGTATGACTAATCGTTAATAATTCGTAGGCATTCGTGCCCCGTCGGATTCCCAATATGTTCTTAAATTTTTCTTGTACAGTTTCAAAAAATTTTAATTAATTAATTATTTTTATTTTGAAATTTTGAATAACACCATCGTTTCTGTCATCTTTTTGATGTGTCCGTGTGTTTGCAAGCGCAATTCATCATCCTAATCATCGTTCAAAAATTACGTGAAAAAAGTTGTGTTATCATCATTTTTCTCGTCATTTCGTCTCTCGCTCGCGTCATTTTTCTCGTCACAAATAATTTTTAAATTTATATTCAAAATTTAAAGAATGTTGAAGAGCGTTTCAACATCGTATGTTTCTCGTCAAATTCTCGCGTGTAAATTCATATTTCCTCTCTCGTCGTTCATCATTGTTTCGTAAAAATATGTTCGCTCATCAATTTTTCGTCATCTCAAAAATAAATTAATTATCTCATTAATTATTCTATTAATTATACGTGACTCGATATGTATCATACGTCACTAATGTATCTATGACGCGTCAATATCTCCATATTTTTTAAATCTTCATAATAATGTCAATAATGTATCTCTCTTCATGCCGGGGCCTCGCTTAACGTGTGGACATCGGATTTGAAATAGCAACCAACTCGCGGCCCGTTTGTAAATTTTTACATTTTTTCAAAAAATTTCAATAATTTTTCAAAACATGAAAAAAAAATGTCCACATTTTAAACGACCACCCGGTTGTTCAAAGTCTTGCACGCGTGTGGTAGTTACGTGGGTGGTGTGCATGTATTTGTCGAGAGTTCTCGCGTGTGGGGTGTGCAAAGTCACGTCAAAAGTGGTGTTTGACCGTAAAAAAAAGTTTGACGGTTTAAATGGACAGAGTGGCGAGTGTACACGTAAAAGCAATCCAATACACGTAAAAGCAATCCAATACACGTAAGTGTACACGTAAAAGCAATCCAATACACGTAAAAGCAATCCAATACACGTAAAAGTTGCCAATCTCCAAAAAATGATTTTTTGATGCAAATGTAAACCATTGTTCTTTTTTTTCTCATCTTTCTTTTCCAAACGCGTGCACGTTGTCGCGTATAACACGTTCATTTCTTTTTTCGTAGAGTGTTTCTCAGTGTAAATGATGCAAATGATCGTAAACGTGCGCGTATTTTCACAAAAAACATGTCATTTCGTTACAAAAATGCTATTTCCTTCGTGTAAACACATGTAAAAAAATCAACATCGTTCCCCCTCCCCCAGTGCGCGTATTTTCACAAAAAACATGTCATTTCGTTACAAAAGTGGTATTTCCTTCGTGTAAACACGTGTAAAAAAAATCAACATCGTTCCCCCTCCCCCAGTGCGCGTATTTTCACAAAAAAACATGTCATTTCGTTACAAAAATGGTATTTCCTTCGTGTAAACACGTGTAAAAAAATCAACATCGTTCCCCCTCCCCCAGTGCGCGTATTTTCACAAAAAACATGTCATTTCGTTACAAAAATGGTATTTCCTTCGTGTAAACACGTGTAAAAAAATTCAACATCGTTCCCCCTCCCCCCTTTCTACTCTCTCACGCGCGTGACACACAAATCTCTTCGTATTTTTATTTTTTTCACCCCCCTCAATAATTTTTTCTTCCATTTTTTATTAAAAAAACACGTGTAAAAAAATAAATAATATCGTTCCCCCCACATTTTCCTCTATATTTTCGTCGATTTCAATTCTCTTGTAAATTGTAATGAATGAAGTGTCATAAAAAAATGATTAATGAATGAAGTGTCATAAAAAAATGATTAACCAACAAATGATTTACATTACCCCCAACATTTTTTTGTGTACTCATCACCCCCCCCATTCTTTTATTTTTTGTGAAAAAATTAATTTTTAAAATGAACAATGTTGCAAATCGAACAGAATTTTTGGGCAGTCGAAAGAATAATTTGAAAAAAGTTGAAAAAACAGAATTTAAAGTTTTAAACAGAGAAAAGTCGTTTCCAATTTATTATTTATTCAAAATTTAAACAAATATGCAAACAAATCGTTCATATACCCCTCTCTATGCTACAAATGTTTAATTTTCCTAATTTCGTTTTATGCGTCACTTTTTAAAACTCTCATTTCAAAAAAATAAAATATGGTTTCCAACACGTTTTTCCACATCATTTTCCACCTCATTCATTATTGTACACTAATTTAAACGACCACCCGGTGTCCATCGAATTCTCTCTCCATCAAAAATATTTCCACCAAATTGTCTCTTCATCAAAAAACAAATAATTAATTATCATCATTTTTCTTCGAACCCCAAAACCAGACGGATTTCGCTCGATAAACTAGCACTAACTTTGTAAAACGTTAGTTGATTATCTTCTTCAGCAATAAAACAAACAATAAAACAAAAAGTTAAATTTCATTTCGTAACAAAAACTATCATAAGTTGCTACTCACCAACACAAAAAGTTGAGTAATTAAACGTTAAGTAAATTTTAAACGATGTTGTACAAAATCAATCACTCCCTCATTCTTGCCGGCGCCCTTGCCGCGCTATCGGGCGCTGACGCTGGTACGCAATTTCAATTTCACTTTTTGTCAAACATTTTCAGTCGATGTCTCGTAAAAAATATTTTTCTTGTTCACAAATTTTTTTGTAATTAATAATTGCAGGATGAAACTACTTATATAACGTCAACCGTGTACCAGATCCAGTACGATCCCACACGATACAAAACAATTTTATTGTTTTGTATCGGCAACCCAGTCCACGTTATTTTGTTTTCAAATTAACTTAGGTAATTTGAATTTTTTTTGTTTTCCAATGAACTTAGGTAATTTCAAATTAACTTAGGTAATTTGAATTAAGAGGTATCAAATTTTTTAAACAAAAAGTAATTATTGTTTTTCTAATTATTTTTGTGTTTCTCAAAATAATTTTATGTTTGTTCAATGTTTTTAAATTAATAATTTTCGCAATTTTGAAATAGGCGTGGCTCGCGTCGGTGATACTTCTGATCCGCCTGGATTTGACGACGCTCTTGTTGGTTGGAGAAATTTAAAATCAAAATCGAAATTTCGGTAATTTTTGGGCCGTGGAGGCGTCTGCGAGGTCAAAAATGATGTCTAACTACATGTCTATCGAAATTCGGACCCCCAATTTTGTTCCAGAATTTTTTTTATTTTTTTTATTTTTTTGGTACGCGAAAATTTTTCAAAAAAAGTTGTGTGGGATTCTTTTGGGATTTGAAAATCTTTGACCGCAGGAAATTTGAAAATTATGTTCAAAATCGACGTCAGAAAAATCAAAAGCTTCCAAAAATCGACGCTGGAGACCTAAAATCGGCCTCTGAAAACCCTAAATTCGTTATTTTTAATTTCTCCTACATTTTTTCAAAAATCTACTAGGTTTCTGCGGATTCTCCGACGCGTCTGGTAATTTTGTTGATTGGCAGTATGGGACGCATAAGAAAAACCGTACATTCCCACACTCGTCCAGCTATCGTCACAAGGTTGCCTATCAAAAAGGGTGCCTTGAGTGGTGTCAAAGTCATAAAGATGCGACGGCGTGTTCGTATTCGGTGTATGGTTGTGAGTATGGTTTCGGCATTGATGGATTCAATCCAGGTGCGACCCCCCAAACTGGCAATTACCGTCCCACCCGTGGCAAGGGTAATGGTGATGGTGATGCTACGTGCTGGATCATCGGCGATGCTCCCCCTCCCCCCAGTAAAACTTACAATTGCGATGGTCAAAATTGCGTCGAAGCTCCAGAAGGGGAAACTGGCAAATACGACAATGCCGACTGCGCAGATTCTTCTGGACAATCTCAATGCGCTGGCCCTCCTCCTCCTACTCCTACTTATAAATGCGATGGCACAAGTTGTGTCCAGGCTGCCGACGGTGAAACAGGACCTTACCTGTCTGACGATTGCGACAACGCATGCCAGGCTCCTCCTTCTCCCCCGGGCGATGATGCAAAGTATTGGAAATACGATTACATCAAAGACCATTCCCCGTTTGTCATCGACTCTGCCCACTCGTTCGACGGCCTCCCTGACTGGAGTCTTTCTGTCATTGGAGAACAATACGCACGTCCAGGAAAACCAACCGACATTTTCAACTACACTTCTTCAACTCTCATGTGCCCGGAGTCTCTTAGAGTGAGAGGAGGTGTGTTCCGCCATGACGCTTGGTTGGAAAATAATTATTGAATCAATGAATTAAATATAATTTTCAATTTGACAATAATTTTAAAATTTGTATTTCAAATTTTCAATTCTGTAAACAGGTGCCAACATGGTGGCGATCGCGGGTCTGATCAATGTGTGATCGGACAAAACGATTATACCGACAAGGGGCGGTGCATTATGGGTGGTGATTATTGCGCCTCGAACGTTCCGATGCAGAACGGTTGCAATTGGTTTGAGCCACATTTTTTGAAAATTTAATATTGGTTTAAAAAATTGTTTAATAATTAAACCGTGAAGTTATTCAACAAAAATTATGTTTTTTATTATGTTTTTTGAAATTAATTAGGTTTGACGATTATCCTGGAGCGCCCGCCCATAAAGACCGCGGTGAAGACGCGTGCCAGAATAATGGATGCACTTGGAACGCAACAGCGCTTACATGCCACGATACGCCTTTAATTGTCGACGGAAAAACAACTATTGGACCTTTTGACGTAATGAAATTTAAGAGTTCTGGCGACCGTGATGATCTTAATGGATGCGGCTACATTGGAGATTTGTGGAAAAACAAACCTAGCACCCGCACTCGTAAAAGTTGGAGAAATCATTGTTTCAAAGTATTTTCGGAGTAGATTGTTTTGTTCTCCACTTCACTCATTAATTAATTCTCCACTAGAATTTTTCATATTATTTTTGTGACTCACAAGGTATTCTTGAAAGAGCTATTGGATGGCTTGCACAACATACGCCCTATCAATCCTGTCACACCCCCGCCACTGGTTCAGGGACTGGTTATAATGTTATGGAAACCTGCGCGTCTGACGACCCCGACACGTGCCCTCAATACACCTACAGAGGCACGTGTGACGGTCTCCCCTCGATGGCTTTCGGCGTTTGGGAAGTGCAAGGCGGTCATGAATTTTTGGAGCGCATCAACTGCAATTATATGCAGCCTGGGGATATCATGGCGCATCATTCTGGAGCTGCAATTGGTCACTGGACGATGTTCCGCGAATGGACGGACGGGAGCGCCTCTTCCGAAAATCCCGGTGGCGGTTGGAAAAAATAACTTGAATTAATATTTTAATTCTTGTTCATTATAAAAAACTACACCAAAACAGATCAAAACTCATATGAAGTTCATCATTTTAATTGTTTTGTAACTTACAAGGTTGTGGAGAGAACGCGCTTCGTTGCGAGCATCGCATGTTGGAGAAATTCAAAATCGAATTTCGAGCATTTTTGGGCCCTGCGAGGGCGTAAGCGAGACGAAAAAGAGGTCTCAACTACATGTCTATCGAAATTCGGACCCCCGATTTTGTTCCAGGATTTTTTTTTATTTTTTGAAAAATCCGTACGCAGGAATTTTTTGAAAAATGAGGAGGAGGCATGTTTGGTGAATAGAAAAACTTTGACCGCAGGAAATTTGAAAATTTTGGTTAAAAATTCATAAACGCCAAAAACGGTCCCAAAAACCAAAATGCGACGCCAAAATCGACCAAATCGTCGTTCAAATCGCCAAAATTCGTTATTTTGATTAAATTTCTCCACTTTTTTTTCTTAAAAAATCTACTAGGTTTCAGATGGGAGGAAATGCGGGCGGTACCAACATGTGGAATGAGAATAATGGCTGGTTGGAGAAATTTAATTAAAAAAGATTGGAAATCGAAATTTCGAGATTATAATGGTCCTGAGAGCGTCCGCGAGTAGAAAAATTACCGAAATAGATGTCGAAACGAATTAAAATGTCACGAAAATAATTTTTTTTGGCGTGGTCAAATTGTTTGAAAAATTTGTTACGGACCTAATTTTTGATTTCAAAATCTTTGACCACGCGAAATTTAATTCTATGGTCCAAAAATTCATAAACGCAAAAATCGATCTCCAAAACACAAAATCGCTACCCCAAAACCTATTTTCGTCGTCCAAATCACCGAAATTCGTCTAAAATTTCTCCTACAAAATTATTTTAATTTTTTTCTAGGTGCAAGACCAGTGCGTTCAAGCATGGTGTCAAGGATGGAGCTAATGGATGCATTGCCTGCTTGCGCTACCGCGGCCTTCCCGACGAGGACAAGCGTTTGCCGAATGGTGACGATGTGGCCTGCACTGGAATTGGAAAAGTTGGAGAAATTTAAAGTCAAAATTTTAAAATTTTGTTCAGAAATCGACGTCAGAAAAATTAAAAGCTCCCAAAAATCGACGCTGGCGCCCTTAAAAACCAAATTTTCGTCCTAAATTCGTCTTTTAATTTCTCCCACATTTTTTTCAAAAATCTACTAGGTTGTTGGTGAAGGTACTGCCACGTCCCCGTGTGGGCCGGACAAAAAAACTGGCTGCGATGGATGCGTCTAAAATGTATTCATTCACATTTATTATCAATGTGAAAGCACATTTATTATCAATTCATCATTTAATAAAGTCTAAAAATATTTGGTAAGAAATAATTTATATACATCTTTTGGTCAACTGTATGAAAATAATTAAAATGAATTAAAAATTTGTGAGTATGGGCACGCGCTTTGTGCCCAGAACACAACCCTACGGCGAAGTAAGATACATACATAATAATAATCAGATACATCATTCACAGCCGATACAATAATGTATTTTCCCATTGTCATGAAAACGGTTTTGTTGTTCAGTTTGGTGGTTGTGAGTTGTGATGTGGGCGGCTTGGTGAAAAAATGGTTATTTCTGCGGTTTGAGCCGTGGCTCCGGAATTGGCACCATTGGCAAGGGACGGCTTGGCGCGTCTTGGATGGTCGTGAGGTGGTTTGGAGAAAATATGGTTATTTCAGCGGTTTGAGCCGTGGCTCCGGAATTGGTACCATTTGCAAGGGGCGGATTGGTGCGTCTTGGATGGCCGTGAGGCGGCTATGTGAAAATATCGCTATTTCAGCGTCTTTGTCTTTGTCATTTCATATTTATGTCGTCGTCAGTTGTTGTGTTTGCAAGTCTGAGAAGTGTCGTGTATGAATCAAACAAGCACGAGAGGATGTGCAATGTGATCACGTACGTATCCTAGGAGTTTCGTGCAAAATGAATGTACACAAAAAATAATAAAATATACGGGTGGAGCGTTGCTTCTGTTCCACGCGAAACACGTACCAAATTAATTGTTTAATTTCTTGCGTACCTCGAAAAAAATATATGTTGCTTGCGTCTGTTCACTCTGGTCGGGCCACTCGTTTTTTCACCACCATTTCAAAATTCACAAAACAACATTTGACAACAATCACAACAATATAGGTAAATTGATCATTGCATTAATAAGTACTGTACGTAAGTACTCAAGTTAATTCCACACAGCCATATTGTGACAAAAATTAAAAAATAAAAATTGCGGTAAGATGGCGCGTAAAAGTTATAGTAGTAAAATGTTGGCCAGTTTGGCAATTGGGCTATCATGTTTTGAGTATGGGTTTAGTATAAAGTTGTCCAGCGATGCTAATGACGCGCCCACAGACGGAACGGGGCGTCAACAACTCCCTCGCGCGGAAACGGAAGGAACTGTTTGAGAAATTCAATATTCATTTTTTCATCATTTTAGCGTTTTTGTTTGCCTTGGGGGCGTAGGCGAGTACATACAAACCGAACTAATTTCGCTGCTGCGTTTCTCTTACAAAATCAATTTCACCTTAGGTTACCCTGTCCACACCAAACGTTAACGGACAAACAGAAAGTTGGAGAAATTTAAAATCAAAATCGAAATTTCGTCAAAATCGTCGTTCAAATCACCAAAATTCGTCATTTTAATTAAATTTCTTCCACATTTTTTCAAAAAATTACTAGGTTCGTTGCCCGGTAAAACTCGGAACAGGCGTGGCACCCTTGATGGAATCGCTGAGTTCGCGCTGCCGCCTGCCACTCACCGTGCTCTTCTGGCGGCGTGGGCGTGGTTCCTTTTCGCATTCCTCATCTACGTTTCCGGATGCCAATTTTATGAACCAAAGTCCATCCCACCTGAGATCTTGGCCAACGACCAGCAAAAGGCGTTTGAACTTACACAAAATCCAGAAGTTGTGACGCCGTGCCTTGACGCCAGCACATTTACATCGGATTGCTATGCCCACGTTTCCTACTCCGTTTTCTTCGGCGTCTCGGCTTTATTCTTTGCGTTCGAAGCAATCAAGCGAACATACCACCTCGCACATTCAGGCGCGAGCGTTATGCCAAGCGAATCCGATCATCAACATGGGGGCGCCAACCAAACAAACGCAATCGCGGCACTGAAGCAAAAATGGAAGTCGGCGGGGCTAGGTGTTGGGGGGGACAATTATTGGAAAAAAGCAGTTGCTCTTCTTGCTTTCGACATCCTCATGCAGTGTATCAAGTGCTTTGGCACTGGTCAGCATTCCTACGCAAAAACAAGCGCTACATTTATGGTTATTCAAATCATTCTCATGGTCCTGGATGTGATTTTGTCGATGGTCATGCTCTATGTTAGTAATACGTTTGGTTTCGTGGCAGTCAATGAGTGCGCAGAGGTTGGGTATATTGCGCTTCGTTTGGCACAGACCGGCGGCATTAGCATGCGATGCCACGACTTGTTAGATTTTATGACGCTTGCTACCCCGTTCGTCCTGACGATGCATGAAATCGGCGTTATGACAAAATTCATTCAAAAATCCGCTCATAAGGATGGCGCAACCGAAGGAATGCCCAAGATGCGTCGATCAAAAGCATTTTCTATCATCGTGTCAATCATCGCCACCATTGCGGGTATCGTTACCATTTACAGTGCGCATCACAAGGGATCGATGGAATGCCCTGTGTCAGGCTCTGGGCATTGGGAAGTTTCTGATTTCTTGCCAACATCGGTTCGTTGTGACAAATGGAATTTCGATTTCTACTTGGACCCACCTTGTTCGTGCATGTTTGTCCATTTGTCACCGATATATAACGTGCAGGCAGTTCTACATCTGGGTTCAACTGGGTTCAGTTGCGCACCATTCAACGAGGACCCCGACCACGCGCTATTGCAGCCCATCATGCCCTATATCCAAAATGCACGCTTCGTCGATTTCCATGGTTGGCCCGATGTGATGTCCAACATTTGCCCCTTGATCAAGGAGGACCTGCAGCTCATTGCTTCCTTCAAGCAGCTTAGATATTTGTTGGAGAAATAATACTAGTTAATTAGTGGCCACATTAAAATTTAATTAATAATAATTCATGCGCAGACCAATCGTTGTCTAACGTATTTTCTTACTAGGTCTATTGAGTGGATGGTGTACCCACACGAGCTCGGTCCCGAGTTTGATCAATTGGATCATCTCATTGGCTTGCGTATTTCTAGTTCGTTGATCACCGGTATCAATCTTGTTGCATTGCGTTCCTGGCGCAAGCTCGAGACTCTCGAGCTATGGACTTTGTTACAGTGGGCAATGGGGAATGACATTTGGCAGTTACAATCGCCACGTCTGCATCATGTTTCGCTCCACGGCATTCCGGAATGCCCCCGCCCGAAGGGCGGCATAGATCATTACAAATGCATAAATACGTCAGCGCCGTCAGTTTGTCCAGGTGTTCCCGAATATCATTTTCCAGTGGTGGGCGACAGTGTCATATCCCATCGTTGTGTTGAGCCGTCGTGTTCCACTCGACTCCATTGGTTTTCTAACAATATCGATATGAATAAGGATGGATTACTCGACTTCAATGAAGTTAGCGCGGATAGTTGGGGTCCGGACGCGGAGTCTATGGACTGCGTGCTCAGGCACGGTCGCAATGCATCATTACAAGCAGGTATTATACGCGAAAGTGATTTGTATTCTGGTCAGTTACCGCGCCACGGTATCACTCCTCAGGAGTACATGTTCAAGATGTCGGTTGGGTATACGACGTGCGGTGAATGCGACCAAACAAAAGCAATTATCAGTCGCGGCGAGGAAATGTTCGAACAGTGCACATCCAAAGGTATTTTTGTCGCGACCAGTTTTGAGGAGTCATATGGGTTAGAAATGCAGCGTCGCGCATGCCACACACAAATTACCATCTGCGCGGACTGGTGCCGTCCACAGTATGCGTTTTTTTCAAGTTTTGACGTCGACGACGATGGATTTCTCACAGAGCATGAGTACAAATCGGTCCTTGCGACAGGCGGGCTGATGTTTCCCATCGGAAGTTTTCACTGTCTACACCTACTTGATCCGTTGTGCATGGATGGGGGCGACGGGCCACGGAAGTTATCTATCGGGCGTGTGTTAGCAGTCCACAATCCATTGAATCCATCAACGTGCGCCGATTGTGAAGGGTTGGTATCGCAATCACACCAACTTCAACCAGTCACAGTCCACGAAGAATGTGCGGAACACACGTCGTCCATGCCTGCCGCATTGCGGACTGGTGCGACCCAATTGTCGGACTGGTGCGAGCCCGCGTCGTCCAAATGTGAAGATGGATATTTACAATGCTCGCAAACCCTGAAGTTTTTCTCTGACTTTGATTTTGACGGTGACGGTTTCCTCAACGAAGTGGAATATACTGCAGCGGGGGTCGCCATGCAATTCCAATTTGCGCCCGGATTTTTCAAGTGCTTGGCCAAACTCTCTCCGACATGCCTGGACGCGGATGCATCTGGTGGCTTGCGCCTGGACATAGGTCGTGCGACATCTATTGGTTTGGCTAGTACGGGTTTCCCAGCCACCACATGCGGCGATTGCGATATGACAGCAGCCGATGTATGCGCTCCATTCGTTTTCATCGTCCCCGACCATTTTCCTCAACAGTGCGAACCCGATTCGACGGAGTGTCTTGCTGGCTGCCAGGAAGAATTGGCATGGTTTCATTCTTATGATGTCGATTCCGACGGATTCATGTCTGAACAAGAATACCGTACGGCGCTTCTCGCTGTCGGTTACCCCGTTGCTAGCGGCGTATTCGAGTGCATGGCCAGCATTTCCCCAACTTGCGTGGACGCGGATAGTTCCAAGGGCCTAAAAATTCAAATTGGTCGTCTGATATCTTTTGCTCGCGCGTTCAACGGAAAACCCACGACGACCTGCGAGCAATGTGATCGGCTTTAATCGCCGCATTCGGCACATCCCAAGTTACATTACGTTTCTAAAAGTACCACCGATCAAGCATCCATTTTAATTTTCACTTTTTACATTCGACCATTTTTAAACCACCGACTTAATTAATTAGCATCCTAACGTTATTCTTAAAAAATCAAAAATCGTCGGTTGGTAGTTACAGGCACAGTCATCACCCGTGTTCCAAATTATTGAAACGCCATCCCACTTCATAAAATGGACCTCAAAAATGTTGAAAAGTTTGGGCTGGTGGTTGTTTGTCAGTGTCGTTTGTGCAAGAGTACTTGAGAATGTGTTGTGATATAAATTTATTTTTTGTAACCCCTCCCCCTGACGCGAAACACCCCATCCCACACGTCTCTTCCATTAAAATTTAATATTCATTCGTCGTAATTAATTAACAATGAAAAATGAACGTCTCGGCCAATTACAAAGTCTACCCTTATTAAATAACAAAATGTCCAACCTAATTCACAAAAAGTAGGTTTCATACTCGTAGATATATTAATTATTGAACATGAAAATCAAATAAAAAAAATTAATTAATGATGAAGATGTTTTTGGCAGCAGGTTTATACGCTGTCATGGCCGTCGCACAAGGCCAAAACACCCAGGCCCGCGAGCCTAAGAAAGTGCGCGTGCAGCTTGACTGGCCCGCGGCGGATCGTTGGAATTTCACCCACACCGATCCTTTTTACAATGATTTTCATGGTATTTTCAAAAGTTACGTCACCTCTTTTGTCCCTGCTTGGTTGTACCCGGCGTTGACGTTCATCACCGGCCACATGAAGTTTTGCTTCCAAGAAGAGTATGTACAAGAAATGGAAGGGCTCGCGAAGGGTCTCGGCGGCGATATTGGCGACATCGTCCTCGAGAATATTTTCTACCAGTTGTCCGGCATCGGCGCGTCGGAATGTAAGCATTTGAACACCACCGGCCCCTGCTTGGCAGAGGATTTACCCGAGAATCTTCTTCATGAGGCAGGCGATGGCGTCGCCGGGAGCAACTGGTGCACCAGCGCAGTCGCCAAGGACGCTAACGGAGCCATGTGGCAGGTGCGTAACTTGGATTGGAACCTCGATCAGAAGTTGTGGCATTACATCCAAGAAGTTGATTTTTACGATGGTGATAAGTTCGTGTTCACTGGCGTGAATGTCGCAGGACAAATCGGCGTTTGACAAATAAAATATTTCAAAATCGAAGCTTTACATCGTTGAAAAATTTAAGTCATTTAATTTTTGCACTAAGGTCATGCACGGTTTGCGCCCTGGAGGATTTTCGGTTTCCATGAATTCCCGCGAGGTTGGTGGAGACGTTGTCACAAACATGTGGAATTTCATGTTGCACGGAAAGAATGCATGGACCCCCACCATCCTTGCCCGCCACGTGCTGACCACCCATGATGATTACCCCTCGGCCCTGGCGCAGTTTTCTAATGCCCGCCTGGTCAACCCGTGCTACTTTGTCATCGCGGCCGGCGACCGCACCGACGGCGCAGTCATCTCCAGCGCGCGCGAAAACGCATTGGACGTGTGGAAATTGGGTCAAAACGCGGACAATCATGTCACTTCTCGCAATAATGTACAATCTGATTTCTTCCGCCTCCAGACCAACTACGATCACTGGCAGGAGGTTCCCTCATGGGACAATCGCCGCCAACCCGGTTTAAATAACATGAACGCACTTGGCGGTCCCGAACATGTCAATTTCGACACGCTTTACAACGTTATCACCGCGCCCCCCACCAAAAACATGTATACCGTCACCACGAGCATCATGTGCCCCACTAGTGGCAACATCACAACTTGGGTTGGAGAAATTCAAAAAGTCAAAAACGACAAAACGTTTTATTTCTCCTACAAAATTAAAAACATTGAACAAATCAACTAGGTGTGGCTCCCCGATCAGGCCAACGAATGCCAAGACAGTCATCCCCAACACGGATCGTGCGAAACTGAATGAATACATTACACATTTAATCAAGTAATTAACAGTAACTTACTGATATCAACGAATACCGATACCGTCATCAGCCCGTTTTCCAACTTATTGAAACGCCATCCCACGTCATAAAATGGACCACAAAAATGTTGAAAAGTTTGGGCCAGGTTCGTTGCCAAAACGAGCTTGCCGTTTGGTCGTGAGTGTCGTTTGTGTAAGAGTACTTGAGAATGTGTTGTGTTATGATGACAGTATGTCAAGAGAGTTACCTACAGAGCTTGTGCAGTGTCCAGTAAATACAACAACTTACTTCAACAAAAGAAAAATATAACAAAAAGTTGGAGAGGTTTTTGATCAGAAACGGAATGTTTTTGACTCGAAAACACCATATTAGTTAAATACAAAGAGAGATTAATATGTAACAACCAACAGAGAAAGAAATGTAGCTAGTCGGAACCAAAATAAGGTGTCAGTGTGCAAACAAACTTTCATTTCCAAATTTTGCCCAAATGCGTTATTTTCGAAGCGATTGCGTTACTATTGGGATACGATTTCCAATCTTAAGATCGTTTTCGGACGGCCGAAGGATTGTATTTTACTCCATTATAATTTTCGAGCCCGCAAGGATTACATAATGCCACGGAAAGTGTAATCGTTTTTGAGCAGCGATAACCCCAAAATCGATTTCAAAAGAAAGTTTGCCACTAATAAAACACACTTTAAGAGCAAATAATTGTGATATGAGATTAAGAGATTATCGTTTGTACCTATACGTAAAATTTGTTGTTGCCTGTTATTACGTTTCGGCCCCCATTCTACAACCCCACCTCAACATCTACAAATTTCAAAATCACTCAAAATCATTGCTCAAAATCATAATTTTCCATTTTACAAAACAACCAAAATCTTTTTCAACTATCAATACAATGTTTTTTAATACAAAACAATATCTAACCGTTTTCAAATTCATAATGTACAAAACATAATTACAAAATAACAAAATTGCGGTTTGGTGGATTGGTGATGAAATTGGATGCTTTCGGAATGGTTTGGATGATGTTTGACGATGTTTTATGATATAATCAATGAAATATAGTCACTAGCTTTGCCCAGAAAATAAAACCTACGATACAACATGGCTGTTGGAAAGAACAAGCGCCTCACCAAGGTACAATTTTGATTTTAATTTTGGAGTCGACATTAATTTTCAAACGCGTTTTTTGGCACGTGTTTTAGTCAAAACGTCAAGTTTATTTTATCATTTTGTGTTCAAAACAAAAAATAGGGAGGCAAAAAGGGAGCCAAGAAGAAGATCGGCGATCCCTTCCTCAAGAAGGAATGGTACGACCTCAAGGCCCCCTCCTACTTCGGTAAGCGCCAGTGCGGCAAGACCTTGGTCTCCCGTACCCAGGGTACCAAGATCGCCTCCGATGGCCTTAAGAACCGCATCGTCGAGATGAACCTCGCGGATCTTAACAACGATGACGATCAGGTAATTAACTACATTTTACTTTTACACGAACTTTTTCATCGAAATAAATTCGCAAACACGTTTTTACACACCTCCATAACCAAAAAACACCACCTAAACAACATTATTTACTCATTTTCAATTTTTCAAAAAAACAGGGCTACCGCAAGATGTCCCTCATGGTCGAGGATGTCCAGGGCCGCAACTGCCTCACCAACTTCCATGGTACGATTACTTTTTTTCATTTTTAAACTAATTATTTTAATTTTTTAACGTGAAAATAGTGATTCGAAAATCTGTCGGAAATGATGATGCCAAAAATAACGGATTTCGACGCTGACCGCTCTCGAGGCGGAGTGCGGAACACTTTTTTCACATGCGTATGTCTGATCCACATTTTTTCGAACAAATTAGTTCGAACATCAAATTTCATTCTTTGTAAAAATAAAATACAATTTTTATTTGTTTCAAAAAAAAAATAGGCATGTCCCTCACTCGCGACAAGCTCTGCTCCCTCGTCAAGAAGTGGCAGTCCACCGTCGAGTCCTCATGCGAGGTTGGAGAAATTTAAAATCGAATTTCGAGCATTTTGGAGCCCTGAGGGCGTCTGCGAGACGAAAAAGAGGTCTCAACTACATGTCTATCGAAATTCGGACCCCCGATTTTGTTCCAGAATTTTTTTTATTTTTTTTGGTACGCACAATTTTTTCAAAAAAAGTGGTGTGGGCTTCTTTTGGGATTTGAAAATCTTTGACCACAGGAAATTTGAAAATTTTGTTCAGAAATCGACGTCAGAAAAATTAAAAGCTTCCAAAAATCGACGCTAGCACCCTTAAAAACAAAATTTTCGCCCTAAATTCGTCTTTTAATTTCTCCCACTTTTTTTTAAAAAAATTACTAGGTCCGCACCAACGACGGCTACACCGTCCGCATGTTCTGCATCGGCTTCACCGCCCGCCAGAGCGAGCAGGTCAAGACCACTTGCTACGGTAACTCCACCCAGATGAAGAAGATCCGCCAGAAGATGCGTGACGTCATGACCGCCGAGGCTGCCGGCTGCTCCCTTCGCGACCTCGTCAAGAAGTTCATCCCCGAGTCCATCTCCAAGGAGATCGAGAAGAAGTGCAAGTCCATCTTCCCCGTCAAGGACGTCTACATCCGCAAGTGCAAGGTCCTCAAGAAGCCCAAGTTCGACATCACCAAGCTCATGGAGCTCCACGAGAAATCCGCCGAGGGTGATGTTGGCGCCGCCATGGACCGCCCCGAAGAGACCGCCGCCACCAACACCTTGACCGCCGACGTCAAGGCCGCCGAGGAGTAAATTTATCGAACTTTTTTACATCTAAAAAATGTTTGATTTATTTTACAAAACCTTTTTCTAGCCATCTTTTATAGGTGTTTTGTTTAAATTTATTTCATTCAAACGATTTAAAGATAAATAAAATGTTTATAAAATTTGGTTAGCCTAGTGTATAATTTTCAAAGCAAAGCAATATATTCCAGTGACTTAGACACGATATCTGTTTTTTTGGAGCTAGAAAAGTATTAGTTTTTCCTCTTTAGTTAGTGGAAAGGGTAGTAAGTTGTTCAAAAGATGCCTCATTACACAGAAATTTAGAGATCGTTGTCAAAATAATATTTTACCATCTCATTAATTATGTCAGATCGAAAGTTGAAAAGCGTCAAGAAATTTGTTGTGTGTGATGAACGTGTCAGTAAAATTTATTTCTGAAAGTTGTAATGTGCGATTTCATAAAATTCATATTTTGTTTTGTGCGTGTAAAAATCTTTGATACATCTCCAACCAAACACCCCCGCATATATTTACCCGATTTTCTTGTCTTTTAATTTTTAAAATCAACAAACAGATTATGCCACCAAAATTATTTCGTAAACACATCTGATTAGATCAGAATCGAATACACATTTCCGTTAAAGCACATTATACAAAAATCGTTAGCAAAAAACAACATTTTAGGTATCGTATAGTTAAACATTTTGGCATACACATTTTTTGTGAGACACAGTAAATAAGCACATATACGCAAAAATGGTGCAGAATCACCTCCAGCTGCAGAATCTCGACGATGCGTACTTTTTCATTTTTTAATACAAACATTTTTTCATTTTGTCGAACGAATTTATTTTTTGACAACAAAATGGAAAATTTTATTTTGAAAAAATAGAAATCCGTTCAAAGCTCAGGCGGAGCAGCGATTGAAACGGTTTATGAATAGGGTCGAAGGTGCAAGTACATGTAAGGCGAAAACTAAGAAATTCTTTTTCGGCGGCAGAGAATCTATTAGTAATCTTGCGCGAGATGTGCCTAGTAAGATTTTGATGCTAAACAAAGCTGCCACTGGCAGTACAAGCGTTTCAAACGTTTACCAGCAAGAACTTGCCGCTAGAAAAAGAATGGAGATGAATAAGAACAATGAGAAGTTTAGAGCGCAGAGGTTTAACAAGGAGACGAATGTTCTGCAAAGGAGTTTGACTAAGGAAATGGATACAATTGTTGGAGAAATTTAAAATCGAAATTTCGGTAATTTTTGGGCCCTGAGGGCGTTTGCGACGCCAAAAATGATGTCTAACTACATGTCTATCGAAATTCGGACCCCCGATTTTGTTCCAGATTTTTTTTTTATTTTTTTTTATTTTTTTGGTACGCGAAAATTTTTCAAAAAAAGTGGTGTGGGCTTCTTTTGGGATTACAAAATCTTTGACCGCAGGAAATTTGAAAATTTTGTTTAAAAATTCCCAAACGCCAAAATCGATCCAAAAAATTCAAAATCGGTTCCAAATTCGTCCAAATCGTCGTTCAAATCGCCATTTTAATTAAATTTCTCCTACTTTTTTTTCTTAAAAAATTACTAGGTTCAGAAACAAAATGAAGTCAAGGAGAGTAACGTCATCTTGGATAGAATTCGGCTTGAAAAAGTTGGAGAAATTTAAAATCGAAATTTCGAGCATTTTTGGGCCCTGCGAGGGCGTAGGCGAGTAAAAAATGACGTCTAACTACATGTCTATCGAAATTCGGACCCCCAATTTTGTTCCAGTTTTTTTTAATTTTTTTTATTTTTTTGGTACGCGAAAATGTTTCAAAAAAAGTGGTGTGGGCTTCTTTTGGGATTTGAAAATCTTTGACCGCAGGAAATTTGAAAATTTTGTTCAAAAATCGACGTCAGAAAAATCAAAAGCTTCCAAAAATCGACGCCGGAGACCTAAATTCGGCCTCTGAAAACCCTAAATTCGTTATTTTTAATTTCTCCTATATTTTTTCAAAAATCTACTAGGTGAAGAATAACGAGCAAGCGCAAG
>Ga0099798_10197_pt1 | contig 19899 bp, 17 predicted proteins | sample Uncmet_Sort29A_1_FD_89870 | JGI IMG/M metagenome (GOLD analysis project Ga0099798, IMG submission 89870) | Marine eukaryotic communities from CALCOFI LINE 67, Pacific Ocean - CN13ID_Sort29A_1 | ecosystem: Environmental > Aquatic > Marine > Oceanic | place: Pacific Ocean: Monterey Bay | collected...
AAACAAATGCAAATGGATTTTTTGTCAACATTTTGGGTCAAGTTGTTGTGGTTGGTTGGTGAGGGTCATATCGTTTGATTTTCATCATCGTTTCCTGAGCGCATAGAATGTTTTTTTTTTGATTAGCCATGTTTTGCGTTGACGGCGCGGCGGCGAGATGGCAGCAGGCCCATGAAGTTTTGTTTCCCGGTCCTTGGCGGCTTCTTTGGTTTGTTGCTTCGTCCCCTGGCTGCGGCATCTTTGGTCTTTTGTGGGCGAGAATTCGACTTCACCGCCTTTGGGGCTCGGGTGGCGGCTCGTCTTTTCTCGAGGCGCAGTCCGGGTTCCAAAACTCCAACCCCAGAAGCAGGCTCCGGCAGCGGTAGATCGGCGAGGAGCTTAATGGCAGACAATTTAATGTGACTTTTGATTTTTTTTTGAGAGTTTTTCAGATATCATTGCGACTTGAGTCGCATAACCTATGTAAGATATAATGAAAATGTTGGCAGTAAAGAATTTTGCGGCCAGAGTTAGCGGTACGCTTTTCCACCTGGCTGCTGCATTACGGATTCTGATAACAGCCTTCTTAAAGATATCCTTCTCCGTGATGAGCCTTCCAAATGGAATTCCTAAATAGTCAAAGAATTCCCTAATTTGATGCTCAAAGTCTCTCCATATGTTATTCCGAAGTATGTCTTTATCTTGCTCAGTCGTCTCCCTTCCAACAGGCACAATGAAAGTTTTGGAAACATTGACCTTTAGATTGGAGACTTCCGCAAAGTCTTCGAAGAACTGACATATAAGAGCAAACGTCCTTTTTTCCGGGGGTCGAAATTGTTGTCGGTCTTGCGGGCTTGCACAGAAATTGAAGTCGCCGCAAAGAACCCATGTTGGTTTGCTGGCCCTTATTGCGTTGAGAACCCGTTTATAAATCGATTTAATTTGTTGAATTTTGGCATCGTATCCCCTCTCGGTACCAGCAATAAAAAATATATTTATGCTCGAAATTTCGATTTCAAATTATTTAAATTTTTTATTTTTTTTTCTCAAACTGTAATTAATTAAGACGTTTCAAAATTTCTTGAAAGATCAAAATTTCGAGGTATTATGATTATTTTATGGCTTTTTACCTAATTATGATAAAACTAAATAACAATTACGTTTTGAAAGACGAAATTGCTGTTTTGAGATACGAATTTTGATTTTTCAGATCGATTTTGAAATAATTTTCGATTTTGATTTTTTTTTAATTTCTCAAACTTTTGACGTTTGTACCAATAAGTAATTTTACACAGCGAGGTAAAATTAGTAAATATTAATTAGTAACTTTAACTGCTGTATCGAAAATTAAATAGCTTGACTTAATTTGCTAGATAATATTTGATTTTGTTGTTTAAATGCTGACTCGCTTAGAAGATAATTTGTAATTTACTGTGGCAAATTACGAATGTTTCGACTAAAAATTGTAGATGGTATAACAATTAGAGTTATTACTACCGACACGCAATCAAGATTCAATGTGTAACTGTTGTCTAAATTTGTTGGTCGTAAAACGCCCAAAAATTTGATAAACTTAATAATCCTCTTTCCTGTGTGCGATATTTTATTTTTTGTTTTTGTTTTTAATTTAAGATGTTTAAAAAACGTTTAAGTTTGATTTTGAATATAGCAATTTGAGATGAGATGTGAGGATGTAGATTGATGGGGAGTGGTAATTTAATTTTTATATACGCATGTTAAAGACGATAATTATCATTTTTTGAAAATGTTATGTTGGTTGCATTTGTGTGTTAACTCGATTTGTAACGCGATTCGTGCTCGAAAAAGTTTTGTTGGTTTGGTTTGGTGGATGGTGATACGTAGTTTAAAATGGCTGGTGGAAATTTGTTGTTATTGTTATTTATTTCGTTCTCGAAAAAACTAAAAAATTAATGTAAAGAAAAATTAAAGGTGTGCCGTCAAATTTCAAGCGCTTAGAGGATTTGTAAATTGTTGTAGTAGTAAAATTATGTAAAAATTGTAAGATGTAATTTGTAAATATAGAGACTAAATAAAGATGTAAAATTAATGGTAGTAGATGTAAAATGTGGAAATGAAATGTAAGATTTAGACTCGGTATTATTCGGTATCTCGATGAGTAATTTTAGCGATGCAAACAATTTTTGTTATGCATTTTCATTTGTTTTCTGAACGCGTTATTATATTTTAGATGATCGAGAAAGTGTAAAACGTTTCGTATAACTCATTTTATATACGTCCGCTCGCTTACTTTTCTCTCCTCTTTTTTGTTGATATTGAGCTGACGTTTCATATAAAAAACAGGTTTACAGATATAGATTTGAAAATTTTAGATGAGTTTCTGGTGAGCAAATTGTTGTGTTGTTATGAAAATGACACCAACGCAAACGATTGTTGTTGGTATGCTGAGCAAGTGGCTATGGTTGGAAAATGGATATGGCTTTGATTTAATCGATACTTAGACTGTTAGTAGTTTTTACTTTTTTGTTAGAATTAGATGATACGTAAATACAATACGGTGCAACATTTTGTTATGCCCGATTGATTTTACTTAATCTTTTTGTACTTGCAAAAACGTTTAAATTCAACACCATCCAAACGAATTTACATGTTTTTGTTTGTTGTTTACAAACGACCGTTTTTTCAATTTGTTACAATCAAAAGACGGTCGGACCAGAGTTAGAATAGATACGTAGTTGCACACGGAACATCACATAATCTTTTTTGTCATCTTGACACTTTCTTTTTGTTGTCCTTTTAATCTTTTTGCGCGTTAATATTGTGTTTTTTACAGTCTAACTCAACATTAATTTAATCAATGTTTTCGCGTTAGACATACTCTCACTCTTCTTCTTAATTATTTTAAATTAATTAATTACAATGAATCTTTCAATCTTCTGTAAAATTTTGTTAGCGGAACACACGCATATTGGTCGTTTTAAACGTTTTTGGCGTAGAAAATTCAAAAAAGTCAAAACTTTGGAATCACGATTTGCGGTCGATTTTATCATTTCGGTTTTGTTACACACTTTGCATTGGACGCACGCCAGAGAAAAGAAACATTTTGACAATGTAAGATGAAGAAAACCACGAAAAGTAATAAAACTGACCCATTTGCGCGTTTTATTACCAATTTTGTTTTTTGCAACACTTAGATGATATACGTAAGACGCTGAGCCAGAGTTAGACGCATTACCGATAGTACACACTGTTGACTGTAATGATATTAGACGATACAGACACTTCCCGCTGTTGTTAGATGTTAGAATCGATGTTTAAACTCGCACTGAAAATCTTAACTTTTTTGATGAATCGAAAAATTCGAACCACTGCTGTATCAAGAGGGAGCCGGATGTGAGCATGTGGTGAACCTGCCCAAAATCGTTCTTACACCAAAGCTGGGGCATCGCCAAAACCGAAAATCGCAAAAATAAAATCGTTTCAAAACGAAAATGTAGAGCGAATTTCAAAACGAAAAAAGTACTTGGGTTTCAGCTTCGTCCTCCTCGAGCTCGGAAATGTGGGAGATAGCGGTCTGCATACCTGGAACGATTTTGTGTGAAGAGTAAAAGGACGACGACTCTTGCGTTTTCGATGGCGGTTGTCTTTATTTGTGCATCGTCTTTTGCATCCTTCGAGCGTAAAATCGCATTTGCATTTTTCCGTTTATTTCGCATACGGCGGAGGGAGGGGGCGAGGTTGGAGTTGTCGCTCATGACGGAGCAAAGTTCATCATCCCCATACCTGTGTAAAGTAAAATCGATTTTGGTTTTGAAGTTGAAGACGAATTTGTGATTGAATAGGCGAGTTTTGGTTTGCGAAATGATGACGTGTCGATTTTGGTGTTCGAAAAATGTCATGAAGAAGGAGAGGGTGAGGGCACAATCACGTGACATATTTTCCATTGCGTTCTAAATCATGTGGTAAATTCATTTCTCAATTTCTCATCATTAAATTCATTGCTCAAACTTCTTGTTACCCTCGGTCTCACTCTCAGCGATTTGGTCCATGACCGCATCAGGAACCTTGAAAATTATTGCCGTGACCAAAAGAGGGGGGAGCGGGTTGTGAGGGTTCGCGTGGGGACGCGAAGCTTCACACAATACAACTTCGAACGGTCCGCAGCGTCTCGCGAAAACGCTGAGCGAATCGACGATTCCGTTGAGCAGAACCTTAGCGAAACGCCGCATCGTCCGCAACGGACTGGGCAGGACGCTGAAGATATGCTAAAAACGCTGAAGATAAGTGGATGACGCTGCGCAGCGTCAAAGTAGCGTTTCTCAGCAGACGCTGCCGCAGCTGCCGTCGCCGCTGCGCACCCGGCCCATTTCTGCTGCGGATGCGCTGCCGACGCTCAGCGGAAATGGGGGTACGCTGCGCAGCGTATTCGATTTATCCTCATCGTTTTTAGCATATCTTCAGCGTCCTGCCTAGTACGCTGCGCAGCGTACCCCCATTTATCCTCAGCGTTTTTAGCATATCTTCAGCGTCCTGCCCAGTCCGCTGCGGCAGCGTATCCGCAGCAGAAACCCTGTACGCTGAGCGTTCTAATTGGGTATCCTCAGCGTCCGCAGCGTATCCTGAGCGTCACGCACGGTACGCTGCGGCAGCGTCAACGCCACCGTCAGCCCAAAACGCTGCCCCTGGCAGCGTCTCGGCAGCATATCTCGCGTACGCTGCGGCAGCGTCAACTGCACCGTCAGCCCAAAACGCTGCCCCTGGCAGCGTCTCGGCAGCATGTCTCGCGTATGCTGCGGCAGCGTCAACTGCACCGTCAGCCCAAAACGCTGCCCGTGGTACATTCTCGACGTCATTCTCAACACCATTCTCGGCGCAAATTGGTATGCGTAGTATAAAGAGAAGAACCAGGAAGAGACAAGCTCTTTTGGCAAAATAAAGCAAATTGAAATGACGATTTTCGACGTTTTCAACGACGAAATTGGCGTTCTGGACTGCCAGTTTTACGTTTAGAGCACCGATTTCGATTTTTTTAAAATTTCTCCAACATCCTCATCGGACCCAAAGTCCTCCTTAATGCGCTGGGCGAGAGTCATGCCAAGCGGCGTGCCTTTTTAACAAAAATATGCGTTGAAAACAATTTTTAGACGTGTTTATGCATTCAAATGTACGATTTTGTGTTATAAAAATAAAATGCGTACCCTCAGAGAAAGATTTGCGCTTGCGAAGGACCTTAGATTTCTCGTTCTCGCCGTTCTCAAGATGGATGAAGGAGTTACGGACGAACTTCTTGCCCTATTGTTTGACAGAAATATGTTTTTCATGCATTTTACATACGAAATCGTGTCCAAAACAACAAAACCAATACCGTATCAATCTGATCATCTTCAGCACAGCTCTCCCAGAGAGTGCCAGCCACCGACATGATGGACTGGCGGTGGCGTTTTTTGAATTCGGTTTTGTCGGTCATGTTGGAATTTATTGTTTTTTTAATTATTACTGTTTAGAGAGTTAGGTTGTGTTGTTGGAAGGTTTTGTTGTAAGAAATCTGGCGTAAGAAAAACGATCTCTCGTGTGTGTTACGCGTGATATTATTGTTTTATTTTTAAGAGATGTGATTGGAAATTGGAATGGTTGGTTCTTATCAATGTTGTACAAGTTTTTTTTGTCTACTCAAAATTTAAAAAATCAAAATGATGCTGTTTGCCTACTGTTGTTTTTATTTGTTTGCCTAATTATTTTTTGATACGGTTGTTGTAATGGATTGGAAGATTCTATGATTATTCAAAAACGATTTAGCCAAAATTGCGTAATAGTCCTTCTTACTTTTACGCTGTTGTAATTGTTGATTTGTAATTTATTTATTGATTGATTTGTAATTTTGTTGTCCAAAGAAATGATATTCAAAAAAGAAAATTGTTTGTAATGATTTGTCTAGATTGGAATGTGGTTGGTTATTGTCGAAACTAAAAGAAACGTTTTGACAATTTTATGACTAGTTGGAGTTTGTCTTATTGTTAATTTGTATGAATTATGAATTAATTGCGCTGTTATTATTTTTAGCGTGATAATTTTGTTGTAATTACAGAAGAGTGTGAACACTCTAATATCGATTTAATATTTATTATTAGCTGGTTGGCTAGTTAACTGTTTTATACTTGCAAGGTAGTTTGTTGGTTACTGCCTTTTGGTTATCTCAAGAACGTGCCTGAAAATAGTTGATTACATGGTTAGCGGTTTCATTTTCATTTGGTTATAATTAGTTGTTGTCATTCATCGGAAGTCATAAAGAGGAAAATGTGAACCACATATTTTTTCCGATTCTCTGTTTAACTTCCAAATCACACCTAACGAAACACTCAGACAATGCGAAACGACAATACAACTCTTTCAGTCTTCCGCGTCAGTCCATGACGAATCGTGGCAAGGAAAAAACTATTTTTTTGCACTGATTATTGAAAAAAAAACTAAAAAAACGCTATTAGGCTTTGTTGGGAAAAAATCAGCGGTCAATCAAGCCCTGGGAAAACGTCAAACAACTTTTCCGCGTCTACCTGTTTTGTGTTTTTTTTTGTTTTAAAAAATATAATATAAAACCCTGTCATTTGACGGCATTTGTAGTTAGAAAAAAAATCTCGGGTATCGTGACGAAAAACAAAATTTGGAATCCCGTGTGACGAAACCTCCCGGAGAAGAAAAAAAAATTGCTCCCCGATAATGCTAGACTCCTACCTCCTTATGGAAATCCCATGCCGGAATGTCCCCCAAATAAAGCCAAATAGCAGAGCTTGTCCATCGACCAAAAGCCATAATTTTTTCTAAACCGATCCCCATCTGATAATATAGTTGCGCCCCCGCCCGTCTAAAACTGTGGGTAGAGAAGCTCCATTTTTCATTCTGCTCCGGCAACAACTTCGCCATCTCCTTCACCGATTTAAGAAAACCACCATACTCCATTGGTTTTTGCAGTTTTTTCGGTCCCATACTCACCACCCAATCCTTATCATGACATCTTGCGTAACTCTAACATCGAGTGATACGGGCACATAGGAAGCCCCTGCGTCTTGCCATCACAAGAGCACGCAAGCGGACGAACAATATTACGTTCTTTCCAGTTAGTCTTGTCCCCCGCTACTTTTAGCACGACTACCTTCGCCTCCTTGTCGAAATGCACGTGACGACCGCAGTCACATCCGACCTTGTAACAGCATCCTTTAGCTTCTAGTACTTCTTCCGCTCGTAACATCCAAAACAACGACACGCAAGCGAGTAAAAAACTAGACCTGAGCTCAAACGTAATCTTTCCCCGCACCTCTGACAACATTTTCAAGGTAAAGGGGCTCGCTTTTGCAATATCTCCCATGTCTGCTTCCAGCGACTTTCTCACTTTGCCATAAAAATGCGAGAGACCAGGCGCCGGCATATTCCCTAGCATCTTATTCGTCGTCATAACCGCCGACATATACGAATTCGGCTTTGCATAGCCAGCAGTTTTAAGCGCTTTACCAAATGTTTCCATTTGCACTACATCAAATGGCCACGGCTGTATCTTTGCCCACTCGCAAATCTGCACATACAATTTTACCTCACTGTTATACGAAATCACTGTGTTTCCCGCAAAGAAATCCATTTTAAGAAAATGGCTAGCCAGTTTGCTGACCCCTGGGTCAGACGACACCTTTCGACAAATCTCCTTTTTGGAGAGTCCCATTAATGCACTATTCAACTCCTCCCTCCATGAAGCTTGTACCTTACCATTCTTGCTTGCTAACACTTTGCCGAAAGGCCCTTTTTTTGCGCACAATCTCATCTGCTTTCGCATATGCTTTTTTGTCGTGTCTCGCCGTGCGTCGTAAGGGCTCACTCTCAACGCCTGTCGGTGCCAACTGACCTGTCTTCTCGATACGTCCCTCGACGAACCGCTTACTTGCGATTTCGACCGCGACCGCCTCCCCTTGACAAAAATACTTTCACCCATGCCGAAAAATTCAACTGCCCCCTACAAACAAATCCTACCTTTTTTCGTTATTTATTTAAATACTAAATAGACTCATTAATACGCATAGAGAGAAAACAAATGCGAATGAACCAATCATCGACGCATCGTGAATCACTAAAAGCACATCCTTAACATTCATTCGTCATCGCACATTACAACGCGCAAACAGTACAGTCTCACATTGTCCTCGATGCCGAAAAAATTCACTGGAAAAAAAGATACCTTATTGCTCGCCATGTTCGGAGCGCTGGGCGAAAATTGCTTGTTCGGCAGGAGCTTGTCCACCACTCGATCGCGCGAAACATCATCAGCCCAACAATTTCGTTCCCCGGCCAAATGGCGAATTTCGAAACCCCATAGCCGCCTTTGCAAAATGCCCCACGCATATTCACGAACAACTTTGTGGAGTGCAAAACCGCTTCTCCAAGACGTGAGTGCTGACACCACGCCGGCGTTATCACATTCCACCACCACCTTCTGCTTTGTCGCGACCTTGACCCAGTCAGATTTCAGAAAGAAATCCTTAAAGGCGGCCAACGACCCAAGGCCCTCCAGATAACATATGCGCTTTGATGGCACCGGCCCGGACTCCACGATCGAATCATTACTCTTAAACAGCCATTGGTACCAAGTCACATTACTACAATCGATATTTGGCTCATGCTCACACGACAGGCCCAAGGGCACACCGTACCCCCCTAAACCTCCATGCCGTCTACTGGCACATGCGTCCGTTCGGAAAGCCACTCCCGCAGACTCCGGCGCGGTAATAAACCTCTGCACAATATCGGCCCTGTTAAGACAATAAATCCATACCGCTAGATCCTGTTTAAATTTCCTTACATCTACCCATTTAGACTTCCGCATCTTTTTGAATCTGCTCATACACTCGGGCAAGACCGCTCCCGTCTCCGACAGCCACTTCATGCGTTTTGCGTGTTGCATCAGACCACGATCTATTCGCGCAATTTCGAGATGACATGTCCTAAGAAACGGCCGAAACCACGGGACAATATAACTCCACCATTGTAATCGACTGACGCAAGTGTGCAACTTTTCCAACGGCCAATGATACATGTTTAACATCTCCCGCAACGGCTCTACTATCTTTTTCCACTTTTTATGCGTCATCCCGACTCTTAGACTTTTCAGGCAAAAGAAAAAACCTGCCCAATCACTAGACACTCCGACAAAGCTCTTCCCCCAACTTAGGGGCGCCCTACACATCCGCAAGAAAATAAAGATAATTGCTGCCACCAAAACAATTTTATCGGCTTCTGCCACTGTTAAATTGTCGTCCACATATATGACCGAAGCGAACACCGTGACTACATGGGACAGCATCTTTTTTGTAAGTCTGTGCAAACATCCCGCAACCTTGCACCAGTAAAAACTACTTAGTCCAACCAAACGGGCAACACAAATACCTACAATATATTTTTTTACCGTCCTTCTCCATCAAGAAACCCATATAGCGCCGTTCCGACTGTAATATTGGGATTCTCTTGAAGGCGCTTTTAAAGTCGTACTTCACACATGCCATTTTTCCAGCCCACCCCATAGTCAAAAAATATAACACGATGCTCATAAAGGTGGCCATCGTCGGTAGCTCCTGCTTCTCAAAGAATCGACACCTATGGTTTGGCCCTACTTTGCTACCATCCCACGCAATCCTTACTTTTTCGCCCTGGCGGTTCCTCCAAAGGGCCCTCATCTACGCCATGCCAGTACCCCCATACTTTCAATCTCCTCGCGAGGGCAAACCTCAGCAAATTGGTTTGAAAACTCTCCGTCAAGCTTGGCCTGCAACGCTAGTAAATAATCCTCTGACCCGCGCGTCATACTAGAATAGTTGCTATCCCATACTTCAAAAGTTTTGTCCGGAACGTATGAGTCCTTGCGACCATCTGGCCACAGCCCTGACGGTGGCACTTCTTCATCTATATAACACTTGACTCCACCCGATAGGATTTGATCGATAATCGCAACATCCTCATCTTCTGTCCATACTAATAACGCCCTCAATAGCTGCAAGCGAAATGGCTGCCCCTTCTGCACCGACCAATCTACCCCATTTTTCCAACAAGCTTTTGGAATCCACCGTAGTAACATATCGTCGATTTCCTCGTCAAATTGCTTAAGTGGTTCCTCACGCCATCCATCACCATGCCCGTCTTGCATATCCCGGATAATCCCCGGAACACCTTTTTGCTTAACGAAATCCGTTAACTCGCCCATAAACCCCTTCAAGCACTCCGCTCTCTTTAAGAAAGTTTTATCCATATCGGGATGGTCACGATCTACCAGTACTGGACTACATCTCCCTGCTCCATCACAATTCTTTGAGGACTGAATAATTTGGTGCACCTCGTTCTTGATGGGCCACACATCTTCCATATCACTATCGCCACTGCCCTCTGTGGTGGTACTCTCACTATCACTCAATAACTCCGGCGGAACTACCTCTTCCACTGACGCTACAGACACGCAATCCTCAACAGAGTCACAACTCGGACTACTACTCGGACTGCTACTCGCGTCAAAAAAAATTTCATTAGAAACTGAACCGTACGAGATCCATCGACTCCAAAATTTGAAGTTCCACTTCTTCGCCCATTCTACAAATCTGCTAAATAGGGGCTTGTGGTCGTTGATCAAGCAATGGCCATCGCCGCCTGCATCACAACCGGCGACGCAACATATGTCGTGACAAAAGCGACAAGATTTATGGTCTTTTTTTAAAAAAACAAAAGAAAAAAATGACAGTTGACATTGCTCCCCCGAAACGCCTATAAATATTATATGCATATTTGTAAAATTGCTGCTTCCAAAAAATTTAAAAAATTATTTTTGGGTGTGGGGGTTTCAACCACCTAAAGCTTATAATAATTTCATGTAGCACGTAAAGGAAATTGAGATAGAGGGCATTGCAAAATTTGGGGTGTCCGTGCGTCCGTCCGTGCGTCCGTAACGCTCTGAGGTTGGCAGCAAGTTGGAATTTTGGTCCATTTGGGCAAGTATACGTAGCATTCTGAGCACCTTTTGGAACGATTTGGTGGATTTGGGATGCATTTGGGCAAGTATACGTAGCATTCTGAGCACCTCTTTGAACGATTTGGGTGGATTTGGGGCAGGTTGGGTCCATTTGGGCAAGTATACGTAGCATTCTGAGCACCTTTTTGAACGATTTGCTGGATTTGGGATGCATTTGGGCAAGTATACGTAGCATTCTGAGCACCTCTTTGAACGATTTGGGTGGATTTGGGGCAGGTTGGGTCCATTTGGGCAAGTATACGTAGCATTCTGAGCACCTTTTGGAACGATTTGCTGGATTTGGGATGCATTTGGGCAAGTATACGTAGCATTCTGAGCACCTGTGGAGCGAAGCCCGTCGCGTAGGGAGCGGGCACGCTTTCGAGCCAATGATCTCGCTCGCGCAGCGAGCGATCACCATCTCGACAGGAAGTGGTCGGAAACCCCCACACCCTTATTCGCCAATGGGCGGTTTTATGTTAAACAAATTATTACCGTTGTCAAATTTCTCACATTTGCTTGTAAGCATGAGCGATTTACATGCCTTCTTCCCATTTTTATTCCAGTGCAATTCATCAAAATTTCTATTTCCGGGGCGGGTACTGCGTGACCTACGACGTTCAGGTTGGACATAGTCACCACCTCGCCCTGTCTTGCTATAGCCATCATAACCACCGCCGCGACCATAACGTCCGTCATTCCACTCGGAATCGCGTCTGCCACTCCATCTATCATCCATTTGATAACTACGACGTGTACCCTTTTTGCCGGAATCCCATCCGTCTTTGCCCCAGCGGTCTGTACTACGAGGGGTTTCGGTAGATGGCGTCTGCGGCTGTACATAAAAAAGATGTGACCTCCAAATGTTATGGGCATTGCCAAAAACTCCGTAAGCATCGGTGATCACCTTGACGAAAGAGTCGCCTTTTTCAACATAATCTGGGTCCCGCTCCTTCTGTTGCTCAATCAGCTTTTTTGCCTCCGTGAACAAATGCTTGCGCACTTCCACTTCAGCCGTAAGCACTTCTCTAATGGCGGTACTCTTACTCGACAAGGCCAAACTAAATTGGTCACGGTGCGGCTTAAGTTTTTCCTTAATAACTTGAGGAAAAGCGAATAGAACAGCCTTACTAAAAACGGTGAACCGCTGATTTGCGGCTGGGCGGTCGGCTGGGTCGGTCACCTTCAACTTGCTCTTTTCGTCTTCGATTTCTTCATCGCGCGTGTAATATTGGCGTAGCGGGCTTTCGAACGCCTTCGGACTATTTAATAAACGCTCCACACTCACTACAGACGGCAGTTCGCAATCATCTAAGGTACTCTGCTCAATCATCAGTTTAGCCTTGGACTTGTTAGTAGGTTTTGCCGTCAATTTTGTGGCCTTAGTCCATAAGGCCTTAAGTGCCTTCATCTCGGCAATGTCAGCCTTGTCCACCTTGCAGTGATCACATACAAAATTTTTCATCTGCTCATACGTGTTTTTGTCTGACACGTAACCACCACAATTAGCCACATCGTGCAACGTCTTCAAGCCATGACTGAAAAAATTGGGCCACACCTCCTCTAGACACTCCGTGGCCTTCATAATATCATACAGCTTCCGTTCTATTGTTTTTTTTTAAAGATCCGTGCAAATCAAACCGGGGGAAAAAATTAAGGTGGGGGATCATTGCTTTCTGGCAATCCACGACTGGAAAAAAAAATGGGGCCGGACCATTCTTTCTGCCACTTTTTGTGACTATCCCCTTCATCTTATGTCCAACCCAGAAATCAACTGAGTGGCTCGGACGGAAATCAACCGTCATGTATGTTTGCAAGCCAACACAGAAATCAACCATGTGGCGTTCGTTCGTTTTTGTTCTACCGACACAGAAATCAACCATGTGGCATTTGTTCTTTTTTTGCTTTCTCTACCAACACAGAAATCAACCATGTGGTATGGGTGTATGATCGTCCATCCATATCGGGTTTTCCTCACCGTTTCGTTTTCCGTATCGCGAGAAAAAAAAATTCCAAACGAAAACCAGAACTAACCTTCCGTGCCCTCATTGGGGATCTCCGCTTGCGGTTCCGTGTCGTCTCCCGTGTTCGACGTCGTTTCCGTCTCGTCCACCATCTTATTTAAATTTACTTAAACAAAAAATTACTTTCCAACACTACTTAAAGAATAGAAATACAACTACTGAATCTGCGGATAACTGAAAACAAAACTGCGTTTGAGCTGGATGAACCGGAATATCGTCCACACATGAAACAAACAATTTTTTTTATAGTGATGGTTGAATACTTATTGTGAATTTACATGGCACAATACTTATTGTGAATTTACATGGCACATTTCCCCGTCGGGGCCCACTCGTCCCAACCGCCCTCCCTCGCTTCGCTCGCTCGGTGGGGGGGGCTCGCTGCGCTCGCCGCTCACTCGCTTCGCTCGTTCGAAGAGACAAATGTTTGGCGTGGCCACAAACCATTATAAATCCTTAGTGTTTTCGCCCACTTGGCCAGCCAAACCCACCCCTCAAAGAAATCCGAAATGGGCCCAAAGTGCTACGTATAGTTCATTTTCGGCGTGTCCCCTAATTGCCCCAAACCTGCCCCAACTCAAAATGCACTATATATAGCATTCCGTGCCCTTTTTCACCGCCGGTCCATTTTCGCGCCGCCAAAATCAGAAAAAAGGACCAAAGTGCTATACGTAGTGCACTTTTGGGGCGGAACCCTTATGTCCCCTAATTGCCCCACACCTGCCCCAACTCAAAATGCACTATATAGCATTCCGTGCCCTTTTTCCGATTCCGGTCCATTTCCGCGCCGCCCAAATCCGAAAAAAGACCCAAACTGCCATACGTAGTGCACTTTTGGGGGTGCGCTCCTATGGATGGGCCATTGGCTTCGCCAAAACGGTCCAAAATTTTCCGATTTCCTTATTTTATTAAAGAGATAGATATTTTAATTGGGGGTACTGCGTTTTGTTTACTTACTTTACTTTCCGTGAACGATGATGAAGCCTTAACAAATCTGTACTGCACTGCACACAACAACAGACACACCCACACGAGCAAAGCACACAAAAAAAACACTTCCGAGACCCTACGATTCCAGCAGAACTTACATATACACCACGGACTTAGATGCCTTTCACACCCATTACCACAACAGATCCACACTCACCCTCAACCCTCCGAATGAGTGACCCGCATTTCCGATCTTCATGGAAACAATTTAATCTTAATTAATTAATCCTTCGTTTAGAGCTATGCGTGGGATTAATCTTCAATTAAAAATTTGTGCATGTCTTTCCACTGGATTGACATGGACACTCTTATCAACCTTCCAAATCTCCTTGGGTTTGCAGAGGGCCATGCCATCAGAGACCCAAGGTTATGGTCCATTGCATGTATCCTAAGGGCCCACGAAGGCCGACAATTTGAAAACACAGCTACCAATGAACACTTAGCTATTTCTAAGCAATTTAAAAACGCAAAAAACATATACCGCAGAACCACAGGGGGGAATTTCGAGGATGTTGTCGTCCCCAAGGGGACAAGTAAACAAACATTCTATTACAAGGAGCTCCTCTCAAGAAAATCCACTATCAAAGCAAAACAGAAAATTGAAGAAAGATTTAGAAGGATCAACGAAAACCCGCTGCTAAATGTGGCAGAGATCCTTGAGAAACTTAAAAGTCTTCAAAAAAGAAGGAGGCTGTCGCAAATCACCATATCATTCCCTACTTTAAGGTTATGATGAATGGTGTATTCACAAAAAATCGGACCAAAAAATTCAATACCCAAATTAATGACAACAACTGCAGATTCTGTAGGAGACCCAATTCTGACAAAGTTGAGCACTGGGTTTGCCCGCTTGACCGATGTCCCAAGATTGAGGAGGCCAGAGCAATCTGCGGGGTGTGTATTGATTTCACCAGCATTGAGGAAATCAAGTATTCTGTCTACTTCTTAAGCGCAGTATACAGAGCATATCTCCAATTGATGCGTAACAATGCATATGCTGTCGAAGCCGGCGGCATGGACATTGTTTATTGGTACTATCTCTACGTATACAAAACGCCAGGGAAAAAACCTGCCTCCCTGGTAGCAAAAGTCGACAAATACACTATATGTCGGCACGGACATTTTATCGAAATCAGTGATATTAATATCGTAACGAGAACGATTCAGACCCGTGAGGAAGCGGAGATCCCTTTTCGGTTGTTCAAGTATCCTGATAAAATACAAATCTGGATACATGCTGCAACTGAGTCTCCTGATGACGGGGATTTCCGCTCCGCCTTGGGGGTCGTGATTCTAGGAATCCAGCCTCTCCCCATTACTCTCAGTAAACGAGAGGTCCATCGAGACGCAACATGTCCCAAAACAGCAAAAATGGGGGCGATGATAAGTCTTTTCAACGCCCTCAGAACGAGATATAAAAACAAACTAAACAGAAATGTGGATATTTTTGTTGGCGACATGCTTGTTTCTAGTCTCCTTAACAATACCCGGAAAAGAAGCAAACATGCTGACATTGCGTCAATGGAATTTCACACAGTTCAGAGCTATTCTCAATTTCGTAAGAAATTTGAGAATATCAGAATTAAAATCCACAAAGCCAAACTCGGATATAATTGGTATAAAAATGCAACCACCATTGCGAAGGATGCCCTAGAAGGCAACAATGCTGTTCCCCAAATGAATGACATTGTTAAATGGAATCCTTCTGGTCTGCAACGAATATATCAACAATTCCATCCGAACTAATCTCCGGGGACATCCCCGAACAGCACAAAAACAATCTATTCAACTAATTAACCAATAAATTCCACTTTAGAGATACAAATTTAACCCAATAATCCCTAATCTTTTAAACTTAATTAATTAATTTAATAATAATAATAATTACTTAAGTATTAATTAATTAACAATAATTCTGTATATTTAATTTTGCTACTTTGTTACAGACAGAACTCTGTTTAATTAATTTATTTAAGCAATTAATTAAATAAATGAGAATGATGTGATGTAACAAAATTAAAGTAGTGAATGAAGTTAACGTGCAAAAAAAAGCGAAAAGCGTTGAGTAGTAGTAGTAGTTGTTGTTTAAGTATCGTAGCGTCGTCATTGCCAGCCATAGGCAATTCAGTCTGCGGACTTATGTACATTGTACATACATATAATATTACGTCGCCCTTATTATGGTTTACTTTATGATCAGAAAGAGAAAAACTAACTAGAATATAATCTAATCAATCTTAATTAGGTAGATTTACTATTTAGAAAGATCATAAAGTTTTTCCTCCTCTTGGGTTACGAGGTCGAGCAACAATACAAACAACGATACGTTTTTTCTTTTAAAAAAATATAATGGTCCAAAAATATCAATATTGATGTCGAAACGAATTAAAATGTTACGAAATCGAATTTGTTTAAAAAGGGGATCGGACATAATTATTTTGGGAATCGAAACATTTTGATTTTCACCAAAAATTCATAAACGTAAAATTCGATCTCCAAACGCCAATTTCGTCGTCCAAAACACCAAAAATCGCTTAAATACACCCTACAAAATTATTTTTTAATTTTCTTCTAGGTTTAATTAAAACAAAAAACTTAAAAAGCAAATACTCTTAATTTTGGTTTGAATTATTCTACAGTACTGTAATATACAATTACAACAAAAAACACAAAGCATATTTTTGAAATTGAACCTATTTTCGGAAATATTGAAAAATTGTTACTCAGTAGAAAGCAAAATTAAATTACGATTAAAATTGTACAGTTAAAATCAAATAAAAGTTAAAAATTAACCAACAGTCTAAAAGTTAAAATAAACATCTTTCTTTACTATTAAGTAGTAAAGATAACAATCAATCGTTTAGAACGACATACAGTCTAAACAACCGTGTAAACAAATTAGTCTGATCAACTAATTACTTTTACACCCTCTAATAATACATTACTGTTCTGTCTCCTGAACGAGTACAATATTAAAAATAAAGTATAATAAAATAAAACGAACTATTAAATCGTTTTCGCAAAAATAAAAACGCGCTTGTAAATAATTGTAAATACCTTTGCGCCTTAAATAAATTAAAAACGAAATATCAGAAATATTGAAAAATAATAATTATTGTAAATAACACATTGTAAATAAGATTAATTAATTAATAATAAAGATAAACAAAGTTTTGAATCGTCAATTCGACAATCACGTTGCATTAATATCATATTATTGCAACTAACTAACAAATTAAAAATTGAAATCTAACGACCGAATTCTTTTTCGCAATCGGATATAATCAAATTAAATAATATTTGATTTACCAAAATTATCAAATAGAACTGTATTAGTTTTGGTCATTTATCAAACACAATACAATAATTGAATAATATAATTACTACAGCTAACTATTACAAGCATTACAAAAGTTGTAATCAACCAACGTCCTCAGTTCAAGTTTGAGAAAATTATTTTTTAAAAATAAGAAAAACGATTTTAAAAATTAGACGCTGGAGCACGTTTTGAAAATAGGATCTCGTGATTTCCCCACCATTTTACTCAAAAATTAATTAAAAATCATCATCTATTTAATTTCTACTAGGTAACAGATTAACCTATTTTTGTCGTCATGACTTCCTCCTACCCTCCCCAGGCACCTCCTCTGCCGACCATCTCCCACGACAACCCGCCGTTAGAAAAAAATAAAATTTTCAAAATTATTAGGCTAGAACACGATTTGAACATTAATTTTGACGTAAATTCACCATCTAAACGTTATAAAAAAAAAAACGTTTATTATTTATTTCATTTTTATTAAACAAAATTAGGTTCCCGATTCTCTCGCATTCTGACAGCCAGAGCAAGTTTATCGTCTACGTAAATTTCTCGTTGATTAATTTGTTAAGTTTAATGTTTAAACGATAAATATAATGAATTTTCGAGTCTAATTAATAACGAGTTTAACGAACGATTTTCGAGTCTAACACCTACCAAAACACATTTCGAGAACGAAAATAATAAATCGAGTTTACTATATTGGTTCAGAATCAATTTTAAAAATGGCTCATGGAATTATTTCACATTCTACATTTTTCAAAAAGTACACATTTTGGAATCGATATAAAATTTGGTTTTGTAAAATTATTTTGGACGAAAATTTAGTTTTTACATCACATTTTCACCATTTCATACACTAAATCATCACAAAACTAATTAAAAAGTTTAAACAAAACATTTATTTTTTACAAAACAAATTAAAAAATAGGATGGCCGTCGTCAGTCGACTCTCTCGCAGATGTCGCCGACCAACCTCAATTCCACGATTATGTTCGAAAAAATAAAATGTTGTTAAAATATCAAATTGCGGATTGGGACACGCCAGGAAAACGATCCGTTGTAATAAAATATCTCTCAGGTACACACGCAAAAAGTGAAAGGTCAAGGGGAGGTAGATCTCGACCGGGTGTCTGTGTTTGTGTGTCTGTCCAAATGGGTTGCAGGTCGCCTCTTGGTCTGAAAAGGCAGGAATCGGCCACTCTCGGAATTTGAAAAAATCCTACCGCGGCGATTTTTCAAAAAATGTAAACTTTACTTGTAAACTTTACTTTCAAAATATTTTTGGTCGGATGGGGGTCAGAAAATGCACTATATATAGCATTCTGAGACCCTTTTTTGGTCAAAACGTGATTTTAGGTGCTAAAAAATGAACTATATATAGCATTCTGGAACCATTTTCGCCAAAAAAACATTTTCGCCTGCGGCGGGCCGAGGGGGGGGCAGCCCTGTCCCAATCGGGCCGTAGGCACGATTGGGTCCCAATCCGCTTATTCACCGATAGCTAGCTTTATGTTTAATAAAAATTTAAATATAGACGACAAAACGGTCGAAAAATACAAAAATCGAGTCCAAAACAACGTTCGAACCATTTTTTCCGTCAAATTTAGGTTGCCCGGTAACATCTCCGGTACCACCTTCTCCAGCGCCGCTACCACCTTTGGCTCCAACAATTCCGGAGAGTCCCCGCCCAACGTACATTTTACTTTTTTGAAAATTATTGAAAATTTGTTGAAAACAGTATCGATTTAAATTTATTTGAACACATTTTCGCCCAAATCTATGCGCATATGTAACAATGAAATAATGAAAATGAAATTTATGCATACAAATTATCTTACACGATCTTTCATTATGTACACATTCCAAAAGTAATTAATTAATTAGATTTTAAGAAGTAAAACGAAGGTAACACGTACACAAATTCGTAGTTGGAGAATCGTTCATAGCTACAAATCCGGAAATGCACAATGGTTCATACTACCACAGGTGAAGAAAAGTGATGATGTTGCTCATGTCGGTTCTGACGCCAAGCCCACTTGCATTCTCCCCACGCCGTCCACCAAACATATCTTCAACACTGACGCCACGTTGGAGAAATTTAAAATCGAATTTATTGAGCTGAAATGCAAGGGCCGTCTTGGTAGCGATCTTGTCTTTAGGTATCGCTGCCAAGGAGGTCCGCGTAGGCTTCTGCACAAATACGAAAAGCAGCCTGCCGCCAAAAATCGTTTGGATGTTTTGGTCCGATTTTACTTGTTTTCTTTAGCGTTTTGCTCCGTTTTTGTTTTTGCGGCCGCAGGCCGCCGTTATCCAATGTCAGAATGTAAAATGTCCGTTCGCAAAATCTGTCCGCAAAATCTGTTAGCACCTCCAAAAAATCTCCAAAAGTGAAAATTGGGGTCCATTTTGGCAAGTATATATAGCATTCTGAGCACGTCTTTGGTCAAATCGCACAGAGGTCCCGGAGAGCTATACATAGTGCTCTAAATGCACCTAAAAAATCAAAAAAGAAAAAAACATACCTCATTTGGAACACTATGTATAGCTATTTGAGCACCATTCGGTCCAAAAATGTA
>Ga0099798_10198_pt1 | contig 19891 bp, 24 predicted proteins | sample Uncmet_Sort29A_1_FD_89870 | JGI IMG/M metagenome (GOLD analysis project Ga0099798, IMG submission 89870) | Marine eukaryotic communities from CALCOFI LINE 67, Pacific Ocean - CN13ID_Sort29A_1 | ecosystem: Environmental > Aquatic > Marine > Oceanic | place: Pacific Ocean: Monterey Bay | collected...
TCAATCACAAAATGAAATGCGATCGAACTGCGAAGGATATAGAGAAAGAGTTGGGTCCGTTGCGTGAGAGGGTGCGTGAATTGGAAGAGGAGCACAAGAAAGTGCTGGAGTTGGAACAGAAGCAAAGAACGCGTGAATTGGAACATAAGCAAGGAGCGCGTGGATTGGAAGAGGGTGGTGAAAAATTATTCCAACCAAAAACATCCCTAAAACGATCCATTTGTGACTCACTATCCACGAAGCAATCGCATCACCGCGCGTTTCTCCAAACAATTTATGAGCGATATACTTTGGTTTCACATCTATTCCCGTTTCCACGATCGATGCGACTATTGTTTCGTGCAATTTGTTCGTCGTTCTTTTTTCGTTTTTTTCTGCGACGGGGGAGGTTTTTTTCGCGCAGCTGCTGTGCCTGCAACGGAGTCCTGGTCTGCAGCAATAACTGGTAATACTAGTAGCGCATGCAGTAACTTTCTCGGCTACTGTTGGTGGCGATCCACTGCTGGTACGACGAATGCTATTTCTTGCATCACTAGTAGTACTATTATTACCCGCTGCAGGTGCTTCTGTTTGTAGTGCTGCTGCTGTCGCAGGTTGTGCGACAAAAAAGGGGAACAATGCTACTCCTAAAAAAACCACGACAAATCTCAATGAGAAACGCGGTAATGGTAGTACTGCTGTCATTTTGTTTCGTTAGAAAGACAAATACGCTTCCTATGAAATTATCTTATTTGAAAACACACAACGAAAAAATCTGTTCAAAAATTAATAATACAAATTTTTAAACTCGCAAATCTCCACAGATAAAATATCGTCTGAATGAAGTTGTTTAAACAAAAATTAAATGCACACGGATGTGAATTATTTTTAAAACCAGGAAAAGGAAATAAAATTGCGCATAAAAAATGAGGAAAATAATAGTAGTCCATCGTCTATCGCCGCGTATCAAAACGGATTCGTTCTTACGTTTTGTTTCAAAAAGCTGTAAGTTGGCATCACCAAACATACGTTCAAAACTGTCAACACATCGTGCTACATCAAATAACAATGTTTCGTCCTATTTCACATGTGCGCTGAATGTATAAAAGCGCTAAATGATTTTAAAACATTTTAATATTTTTTAAAATATGTTTTATTATTGTAGCTTCATGTACGTCATAGATGTCAAAATATAGTAATTACGCTGTGACGTCATAAATGTGAATCATATTGCAGCTTCATGCAGTGGGTTACTAGTGCTCCTAGTATTAGCCGAAAGAGCGCGGTCATTCCGAAATTCTTCTGCGACCTCGTTCCCTCGCACATTTGTGTCCCCGTTCGTCAAACGCACTCTCTCCTGTTGCAGTTCCTCCCTCCTTATTTCCAGCGCAGCCAATTCTTGGTCGACATCAGCCACACATCGTCGCTCACATTGCTCGCTCTCCAGTTTATGATCGATCCTCGACTTCCATACCACATAGCTGTCCCTATGTACGAAGGACTCCCACAACATGCTAGAATAGAAAACAAATACAAACTTTTACCTAATATGTGAAAATTCTTTCGAACACCTTTATGAGCGCTGTTTGAGTTTTTTGCTTTTTTTTTTTTGCCGATGAGAATAATATTTATGACTTATACGATCGCGGTTTGGTCATGAGAAGAAAAAACAACCCATAAAAGTTTGAAACACGAAAGTTCGTAATGCAAGTCAACGCGATACTACTGAGTTTTGTTTCGACATAAGTGCCGGAAAATATCACTGGGTCGTATACATCACCGTTCGGCATTTGTCTGAAGTAACCCAAGACCATGGTCATCCCGTTTAAAGCTTGGCCGCCCATTCCGCATAACAAAAACATAGTTTTTGTTAACCGATTCGTACCAAATAAATGGAACGGGAATGCGTCGACACAACCAATATATAGAAGAATTGGTGGGTAGCAAAATATCAGCAATACCGAATACAAAGGATCTGATTTCCAGTACATTACCATCGTACAAATTCCCTGCACAAGCATATTGCCAGCGAGAAAATAACTTTGAAAAAAGCTCCGCAATTCACCCATAATTTTCACGTCCAACAATAGAACCGTTGAATAAATCATCAATGTCTGTATAAAAACCCCGATCTTTGGAGCCGTCGGAAAAGGGGAGTCGTACGGTATTTCATGAAAAGCTACACCGAGCGTAAAAACGCCAAAAACAACCCATATGTGTCTTACCAGACCCAAAGCAAGCGCATCGCCACGCGATTCACCAAACAAATAATGGGCAATATACCTCGGTTTCCATGTCTTTCCTTCCTTTTCCACGATCGTTGTGACTATTTTTTTCTTCATTTTTTCCATGGTCGTGGCGGTACTTCTGGCTCTGGAACGGGTTCCTCGTGGTACTAGCCCACAACAACCAGTCATGTTAGTAGTGCCTGCGCCTCCGGCTTCGGCTGGTGGTACAATCGTTGAGGAAGAGCGTGAAAGGGAACGTTCAGCGACGTCGTGCGGTTCACTGTCGGTACTTGTACTACGGGGCATGCTAGTACTATTTCTACCACTGTCGCTGACCGGAACACCCACTTCTTCCCCTGGTACTGTCGTCGCTGCTTCTGCTGCTGCTGCCGCTGGGTGTGCGGCTAAAAGGGGGAACAATAATGGAACTAACACACATTTCAATGAGAAAAATCGTAATGATACTGCCATCTTCTTTCTTTCGTTAAAACAGACAAACACCTTCTTGTATCAAATTACTAATTTCTATCTAATATTAAACACACAATGCAAAAATACTAACTCAGAAAATATGTATTAAAGTCGCAAATGTCACAAACAAATTACGGTCTGAATGAAATATTTGTTACACAATAAAATCTGATTTTCTAGAGGAAAAAGAACAAAAAAAAAAATTGAAAGACAAACAAAAAAAAACGCAAGAAATATTCATGAAAACTGGGATACAAAACGCCCTAATCAATACGTTCTCCCAATCGAAATGAGAAAACAAAAAAAAAGATAAAATAAACTAACCTTACATATGGATATCAATCCCATTTTTTACTATTGTTTGAATACCATATGGGAGAACAACGTAACCATAAAAAATTTAAGGATAAGAGTATTATCAAGAGTGCGTTTCCCTTTCGATTACTATAATACACAAATAACAACAATGGGCACGCGAAAAATATTGTTTATTAAAGGTTGTGCTGCGTCTGAAATACAAATGGTTGGTAATTGATACACAAATCCCAATTGTTAACCTTCAGAATACTGTTTCGCTTTTTATAACCCGGTTTCACTTCTTGTTTATTACCGAGTTCTAATTGCATAAGAGACCTGAATCATACTGCAGTTTCATGAGTATGCAGTGGGTTAGTACTACTATCCCGCAGTGGGTTAGTACTGTTCCTCAAACGCTCTTCCTCCCGCAGTAGTTCCTGTTCGAGTTCCTCCCTCCGTTCATCCAGCGCAGCCAATTCTTGGCGGATATCAACCGCACATCGCTCGCTCTCTAGTTTATGATCAATCCTCGACTTCCATATCACATAGCTATCCTGGTGTGCAAACGATTCATACGCCATGCTGACCAGGAAAACAAATACAAACTTTTAAGTTTTAGCTGTCCTGGTACTGATGCGAAAATTCTTTTGAACACCTTTATGACCGTGTTTAACTTCTTCTTTTTTGTCCCTCCCCAAAACCAAAAAAAAAAAATGGCCGATGATGTTACGGAAAAAACAACCCAAAAGTTTGAAACACGAATATTTGTAATGCAAGTCAATGCGATACTACTGAGTTTTGTTTCGACGTAGGTTCCGGTAAACAGCTGTGGGTCGTACACATTACCTTTCGGCATCTGTTTGAAGTGGCCCAAGAGCATGGTTACCCCGTTTAAAGACTCTTGGCCAATGGCGACTATCAAACATACCGTTTTATATAAGCGATTCTCACCGAACAAATGGAAAGGGAATGCGTCCAAACAAGAAACAATTAGAACCACCGGCATGTATCCAAAGATACCCAATGCTGCATACACACGATCCAATGACCAAAACATTGCTGCCATACAGAGTCCCTGCACGAACAGGTTTCCAGCAAGAAAATAACTCTGGAAAAAACCCTTTACTTCAGCCATAATTTTCACATCCAACAATAGAACCAGGAAATACATAGGCAACGATAATCTCAAAGACGGAACGATTGTGTCTATACGTGTTAACTAATTAATTAGTCCAGTACTATTTTTGCTTCGAATTTTTTTTTTTTTTGATCCAAATTATTTGGCCCTAAAAAAAAGTGGATGGTACTAATTAGGAATTAATTATTCACGGAGATGGATGATAATTCCGTTTTTCAAAGTATCAGAAAACTCCCGATCTTTGGACCTATCGGCAGGGGGGAGTCGTACGGTGTTTCATGAAAAATTACACCGAGCAGCAGGCATCCAATTACAACCCATCTGTGCCTAACCACCCAGAAAACAAGCGCTCTGCCACGTGAATCGCCAAGTAGACACTGCGCAAGATACCGCGGCGCCCATTCTTTCCCCGTCTTCTCAACGATCGTTGCAACTGTTTTTTCACTCATTTTCTTTCTGATCATGGCACTACTCCTGGCTCTGGGAAGGGTTCGACGTACTAGCTTACAACACCCAGTTATGCTAGTACTAGCGCAGGTGGGGGCTTCAGATTCTGGCAGGATTATAGAAGAGGAACGTCTCGGAGAACCGTCACGTGTCGGAGAACCGCCATCGATGTGCGTTTCTTCACTGTCGGAACTGGGATTGTGGGTAGTACTCTTTCCACCATCGGTAGTGACTACTTCTTGCCTTACTCTTGTGGTTACATCTCCTGCTGTTTCTCCTGCTGCCGCTGGGTGTGCGAAGGAGAGGGGGGACAATAATGGGACTAACACAACAACAAATTTCAATGGGAAACACCGTAATGATAATAAAACTGCCATCTTGTATGTTTGTTTCGCTAAACAGATAACTGAATTTATAAGCGTATTTTTGACTAAAACACGAAGAAATCAACAATTATAATAAATTAAATCCAACTCACAAAATACTGTCTGTCCGAACAATGAAATGCCAACTTATGGAAAATAAATAGAGGAAGGAAAATGTGCATTTTTTCAAAAAAAAGGAAATTAAAAAACAAAAAAAAGAAAAGAACGGCAAAACAAAATTTGTAAAGAAGAACTGCACGAAATAGTACGCCGCCAAAATATAAATGGAATTCTGATTTTCAAAAAAAAAACACCGCTCGATTCATTCAACGAGTGTTTTTCGATCGGTTGGTGGTAGTTATCATACTGCAGCTTCATGCATTGGGTTATTAGTACCAGCATCAGAAAGAGCTTCTGCGTGTACTTCATTTGCGTCCGCTTTCATCAAACGCGCTTTCTCCTGTTCCAGTTCGCCCAACCTTAATTTCAGCGCATCCATTTCTTCCTCAACATCATTCAAACATCGCTCGCTCTCCAGTTTATGATCAATTCTCGACTTCAGTACCACGTAGCTGTCGCGATGAACAAATGCCTCCCACGCCATGTTACACAGAAAAACAAACACAAACTTTTAACTCCTTATGTGCGAAAATTCTTTTTTTTTTTGCCAAAAACGATGATGTTTTTCTGTCCTTAAGCAAATGCAGTTTGCTCATAGCGATAAAACAACCCAAAAGTTTGAAAAACGGATATTTGTAGTGCAGCTCAATACGATACTACTGAGTTTTGTTTCGACATGCGTGCCGCCAAATAGCACTGGGTCGAATACATCACCGTTCGGCATTTGTGTGAATTTGACAAAGAATATTCTTATCCATATAAAAAATTCGCTGCCAATTGCGCCTGACAAAGACAGAAATTTAAATATCTGATTCTTGCCGAACAGATGGAACGGGTATGCGTCCAAGCACCAACCAGTTAGAATTAGTGGTATGTAGCACAATATCAACAATACCGCATATAAAGGATCTAATTCCCAATACATGGCTGCTGTACAAATTCCCTGCACAAGCATATTGCCAGCAAGAAAATAATTCTGAAAAAAACTCCGCAGTTCAGCCATGATCTCCAGATCAAACACTAAAACCATTAAATAAGAGGCCAATGACATTAAAACAATCCCTATCTTTGGAGCAGTCGGAAAAGACGAGTCGTACGGTATTTCATGCAAAGTTGCCCCAAGAAAAAAAACTCCAACCGCCCGCCATATGTGCGTCATGATCCACAAAACAATTGCATCGCCACGCGAATCACCAAACAAATAATGGGCAATATACCTCGGTTTCCACTTTCCCGCCTTTCCTGCGAGCGTTGTAACTATTTCTTCGTTCACTTTTTTCATGATTCGTAACTTTTTTTCATGGGCGGTAGTACTGGTGGCTCTGGACCGGGTTCTTCGTCGTACTAGCCCACAACAACCAGTCGTCATGTTACTCTAAATGGCGCAATTATCGTGACGGTATATAATTGGCCAAAATGTCAAAAAAATGTGAAAAAATGAGTTTCACTTGAGATGATTTTCCTTTGCTATGTTTAAGCTTTTTGCGCCTGATCAAAATAACGTGTGTTTTCCCTGTGTGTTTTGGTCCAAAAAACTCATTTTTTTGAAACATTTTGGTCAATTATATACCGTCACGATAATTGCACCATTTAGAATAGTGCCTGTGGCTCCGGGTTGTTCAGTGGGTGGTACGTTCGTAGATGAACGTGTCGAAGAACGTTGAGCGATTTGGGCTTCACTGTCGGTGCGGGGAACGCCAGTACTATTTCCATCACAGATACTGACCGGAACCGGTACTTCGTCCCCTACTTCTGCTTCTGCTGCAGCTTTCACTGCTTTCGCTGGGTGTGCGAATAAAAGGGGGAACAATAATGGGACTAATATAACAACAAATTTCAATGAGAAACACCGTGATGATAATACTGCCATCTTGCACGTTTGTTTCGCTGAACAGACAACTGAATTTATAAATCTACTTTTGATTGTTTAATACTAAAACACGAAGAAATCATCAATTATAAATTAGATCCCACTCACAAAATACGGTCTGTTCGAATAAAAAAATGTCAATTTATGGAAAAAATGGAGGCAAAAAAATGTGTATTTTTTTGCAAAAAGAAGGGGCTTTAAAAGAAAAGAATTTTCAATTAAAAAAGAAAAGAACGAGAAAACAAAATTTTAAAATAAGAACTGGACTAAACAGCACGCCCACAAAATATAAATTGACTTAAATTCATTCTTGATGTTAATTTTCGCCCCAAAATCGGATCTTGGTACTACCCAAAACCGACGAGACTGAACTCTCGCCATATATTAATATCAAAAAATGCATCGCTCGATTCATTCCATACGTGTTTTTCGACCGGTTGGTGGTGATTTATTAAATATATCACATCATAGTGTTGTAGCTTCATGCACTGGGTTATTAGTAATAGTGGTTTCAGTATCCGAAAGAGTGCCGCCACTAGTACTATTCCGCAATTCGTTGTCGTGTGCATCTGCGTCCCTTTTCTTCCTGAAACGCTCTTTCTCCCGCAGCAATTCCTCCTTTCTTAATTCCAGGAATTTTAGCGCAGCCAATTCTCGGTCGACATCCTCCTCACACCGCTCGCTCCCCAGTTTATGATCGATTCTCGACTTAGCACGATTTATTTAATTGCACTCGAGTCGTTTGATATTTTTTGAGGCATTTTAAAATTTTTTTTACATTTTGAAACCATCATTTTCGAGTCTGGCTGTACTAAACAAATCGTGTTACTTCCATATCACGTAGCTGTCGCCATGTACACACGCCTCCCATACCATGCTACACAGGAAAACGAATACAAACTTTTAACTTCTTATATGCGAAAATTCTTTTTGAGTCCTGTTTAAGTTCCCCCCTTTTTTGACCAAAAAGGATGATTTTTTTATGACCTCATGCGAGTGCAGAATTTGCTCATTAAAAAAACAACCCATAAAGTTTGAAACACCAATATTTGTAATACAAGTGAACGCAATACTAGTGAGTTTTGTTTCGACATGGGTGCCGGCAAATAGCACTGGGTCATATACATTGCCGTTCGGAATATGTTTGAAATTGCCGAAGAACATGTTCGCCCCGTTCACACACTGGCTGCACAGTACCACAAACAAACACGCAACTTTATATAACCGACTGTTGCCAAATAAATGGAACGGGCATGCGTCAATGCAGCCAGCCCATAGAATTGTTGGCATGTATAAAAATATCAGCAGTACCGCATACAAAGGATCTAATTCCCAATACATGGCTGCATTACAAATCGCCTGCACAAGCAAATTACCAGCGAGAAAATAACTCTGAAAAAAGCCCCGCAATTCACCTATAATTTCAACGTCAATCAATAAAACTGATTTATAACTGCACAGGGTCATCAGAACAAGCCCGATTTTTGGAGCCGTCGGAAAAGGGGAGTCGTGCGGTATTTCATGAAAAGCTACGCCAAGGCAAAGAAACCCAAGCAAAAACCATATGTGCGTTATCACCCCCAAAACTATTGCATCGCCACGCGAATCCCCAAATAAATAATGGGCAAGATATCTCGGTTTCCAAGTCTTTCCCTCCTTTTCCACGAGCGTTGTAACTATTTTTTCATTCATCTTTTTCATGATCGTGGCAGTATTGGTGGCTCTGGACCGGGTCCATCGTAGCCTACAACAGCCAGTCATGTTGGTATTGCCTGCGGCTCCGAGTTCAGCTGGTGGTACGCTCGTAGAGAAAGAACGTGAATGGGAACACTCATCGATGTCGTGCGGTTCACTCTCTGTACTACGGGGCATGCTAGTACTATTTCCACCACTTGTACTGACCGGAAGACCTAGTACTTCTTCCTCTGCTGCCTTGGTTTCTGCTGCTATCGCTGGGTGTGCGAATAAAAGGGGGAACAATAATGGGAGTAGTAACACAACAACAAATTTCAATGAGAAACGCCGTGATGATACTGCCATCTTGTATGTTTGTTTCGCTAAATCGATAACTGAATTTATAAATTTATTTTGGTTAAAACACAAAAATTACAACAATTAAATCACACTGACAAAATACGGTCTGTCAGAACAGTAAAATGTAAATTTATGAAAAAACTAGAGGAAAGAAAATGTTGCATTTTTTCAATAAAAGAAACTTTAAAAAAAGAAACTTTAAAAAAAGAAAGCGAAAAGAAAGATCAAACAAAATTTTAAAAGAAGAACTGAGCGAAACTGTATACGCCAACAAAATGTACTAGTAAATGAACTAAAACTCATTCTTGCTGTTAATTTTAGCCCCAAAATTTGACTTTACCCAAAATTGACGAGACTGCTCTCGCCACATATTAATATCAATAAATGCATCGCTCGATTCATTCCATGAGTGTTTTTCGGTCGGTTGGTGGTGTTTTAATAAATATATCAAAAAATATCGATGCTCTCCACTCGCCTCTACTTTTCCTTAATTCTTTCAAACATGCAGAAAAATACTAAAAAAACACATCATTTCCGTGCTAAATTGCGCAAATTCTTTCAAAAACATATCCATATTTTCTTCCCACCTGGCAGTAGTACTAGTACTAGTGCTACCACTTCACATCATATAAATGTTTGAAAAGTGAATTTCGCTGAATCTTGCGCACTCAACCTGGCATCTCGCCAACGTCATTTGCGGTTGGTCTAGAATCAAATAGAACTCACGTTCCAAACTGCGTTTTGCGCATATCCAGCCACGGTCCGCCTCCTTTATGCACACCTCTCTGTATCCTGTGGAACTGTGCTTCCCAATACAAGAGTGGAGGTTTGTTGAAAGTAGCAGTTCTTTGCCAGAGCTGGACTCGAACACTTTTTCGTCAGCTACAGTTCCGTTTTGTCCAGCACACCCGTCATTTGATGCATTTCGGCCAAAAGACGAGAATCCGGAAAACAAATTACTCAACCGTGATTTGGTTGATCCATCCCCATACAAAGCAGCCTCGCTCGTATAATGGTTCGAAACCCGTAGAGCTTCATTGCTGTGATTGAAATACAAAAACTTATACTCATCGTCGTTGTCCATAACTAAGCTGAACTGTTTTGCAATAACCGGTTGCAAAGCGACGAGGTTCTCCTCCAACGTATCGGGCCCCGTTCCTGTTGCTAATCGTTTCAACTGATCCAGTAGTCTAGCGTCGACATTTACGCCGGATTCGAAAATCACAATCAATAAAATTCCTTTATAACAAAGCGACACAAGCTGTCCTTCACTTCCGTCGGACAAAAATACCTGTGGTACGAACATTTTGTGCTTGTCGCAACCGAACAGATATCCAGCGGGGTTTGCGTTCTTCTGAGCTGTACTATTGTTGCCATTTTCCGAACTATTAACCAAATGTGACCGCGCGAAAGTGGAGCTTCCGCTTTGATGTCCGGCCGCGGTGGGGATTCTCCCATACGGCGCCCGGTTCAATTTCGTGTTCGACACTTGGCCATTGTACATGTTTACCAAGTAACCGTACAAGACTTTCATGTCGTCTAAGCTCATGCCGGAATAGATCAGATGCGCGTTGTAAAAAACCGCCATGGACTTGACGATCGAGTCCGGGAAATCTTTAACCCCTGCATTTACACCGGCTGTGCTGCTGGAACTGTTACCGCCCATATTATTATTTTGACCAGGATTCGCAGAAGACGCATTTCCTGCACCACCACTTATGCTTCCCGCAGATTTCAAATTCAGCTGCTCCTGCAAAACACCAAGAAAACTGCTGATCGACACATACGTGTTTCTCTCAACAGGACCGTACTGGAATCCGTCCAGTTCGTAGAAAATACTGTTCGTGAAGTTGTATTCGTACAGTGTATGGGAAACCGTTTCTAAATACGCTGGAATGTAATCCTCTAATAGGTCGATCAGTTTCTCACGCGAGTATTTTTCCAAATAATCGGACACGTTTCCGTGCAACAATCTGAACACTCTATAAATATTTCCGACCACGGCTTTCAATGTGTCTTCAGATATTACATCGTCCAAATAATCCGTCGTTTTCCGGCCCGTAGCTTTGTCCTTTCTTTTCAAACTTTTTTGTAACTTCTGAAAAACGTTTTTTTTTGACTCAATTTGAAAGACACAACAAAATTTCTACATTTCTCTCAATTAAAACACAATCAGATGGGGGCGCTTAGCAAGCGATTTTCAGCATCAGAACAAGTCCTTAAGCTTCGGACTATTCTCATTTTTTTGGCGTCATCATTGTGTTTTTTTTTTTAATGAGAAAAAGGAAAGTCACAAAAATATAAGGCTTATTTTTTACCATGTGGAAATGCAGTCTAAAAAGTTTGAGATACCGATATGACGGGATGCTTCGCAATTAATGTAAACCAAATATCAGGCTCCACCTCTTGCAAAGAGAACGAATACATTTTAGTTTTCATACTGTGCAACGGTTTTCCACCTTCAATTATATCGAACTGCTGTGTGAAATCTATCAAACCTTGCGTTAGAGATACTTGCGACCGGATTTCCTCCCTACTGGTGAATGAAGGCGAATAGTATAGAATTCGCACATCCTGCTGCTCATCCTCATCGCGAGACTCAGTCGTCAATTTCGGGTTGAAAACATAAAAGGTAAACCTGTTATCGGGTGTGTTGTCGGCGATATTACCGTTTGGGTCATTTTGAACATCTGGATCCATTTTGCAAAAAACAAAATATTAAATGGGGAAGGAAATATAGCGTACTACTAAATAGCTACTAGCTTTTTTGTGCGAATTGGGGTGACTGGGGTATTTTATCATACACACACTTTGTATTATTACTAAAACGTTCTTGTAGCTATCATATACAAAGCTGTGAAATTGTCATTAGAACAGAGAACTTTGTAAAGTACACCTCTCTCAAAAATTTGTTTACGAAAAAAAAAAGGGAAAAATAACCGAGGAAAAAACAGCGCCCGAAAAGGAAAGGAAATTCAAAAAAAGGAAAGGAAATTCAGAATTTTGAAAAATCACGACTTACATACGATGCCAATTGAAGCACTTATTTGTTAACTACTTTTCATACTACAGAACTATATCAAAAAAACTGAAATTCGATCAACATACAGACTGTGACGTCTATTTCTAAAAAAGATAAAACTGGTTATTTTTTCTTAGCTAACGTTTCTTAGCCAATAAAAAGGAGACTGTATTGAAAAAACCATTTAGATTTTTGGAAAATTAACTGACTAATTACTATATTTCAAGCTGTCGATTTAATACACCGCTGCAGCATCAATCCTCAGCGACCCTCGTCGGTGGCCCGCCCTCTTCATTTTCCTCCTCTTCCCTTTTTTCAGCGTATTCAGCCGCAGGACTACTAACATTTGGGATACTTCCAACACTGCTTCCAAGTTTTTCAACTGATCCAGCAGAGTCGTTCAAGTTATTATTTTCAGCTAATTCGCTTCCCAAATTGCTCGCGTCGAAATTATGCCCTGCACCCGCATCCGGACTGGCTGCCATCATCGATTCATGTGGAAGAGCCACGATATCGTCATCGTCATCATCGTCGTAAGTTAGGGAAACCGCATTCAGACTCGTCGCCCCACCGGTTGTTGTACCACCCGCAGACCCTTCGTCGACGGAATTGTTTGACCCGTTTTTCGACGCGATTTTCTTCGACCCATTGCTGTTATTTTTCGAACCATTAGCAATCGCATTGTTTGCGTTATTCGACAAATCATCGCTTGGGCTTTCACCTTGGGTTATTTCACCAGCGTAATTTTGATCGATCGTGACTGCTTCGAGATTGTATTTTTCCGGAACTGTTGTTCGTGTTGTTGGGCCAGTCTGGACAGACGATGACGCGCTTTGAAAATTTGGCTCATCATCGCCAAACGGATTAGAACTCGGGCCCGTGTTTCTTGTGTTTATAGTATTATCATCGTCCTCTCCGAATGGATTGCTGTTTGTAGTGTCTCGCATAGTTTCCTGCGCTGGTTCGGAATTATGCGCTGATTTCTTGCTCCCGTCATCGTTAAAAATCGGTGTATCGCGATCAAAATTGTCGTAAAAGCTTTTCTTCCCACTGCTATTCCCTGACATTCCACGAGTAGAATTTTCGTTTTCTGGACTGTTTTTACCCCCGCTGTTTTTTCCTCCTTTATAGATATTCACACCACTCGCACTGCTCGTCCCACCTCCGCCGCCTTCAAAATATCCAGGCGACTCCTGATATCCCGGTGTATTTAGAATTGCGTTTCGATCGAAATATTTGTTATCTTTGTTGTTCAATTCTGCCTCTAGAGCTGTTCCAGATTCGCGCCTGAACTTGTCAACGTCATCTGAGAACAGGTTGTTCTTATTTATGAAAACTCCGGAAGATGATGACGGGTCATTGGATTCTAAAATTGTGACCACAGATTCAGATTCGATCGAACACGAATTTTCTATAATCCGACTCAAAATTATCAAAAAAATAATAAAAAAACCCTTAAAATGAACCAAAAATGAAAAAAACGAGTCGGATTATAAAAAAACTGTGTTATTGCGTGTTCGGTCCTATCTAGAAAATCGCCTAGTGTCGTGTTTGGTGGCGCTCTGTGGTATTGGTGCTGCTGGCTGTTTTCCCTGCGCCATTTATTTATATCAACCACCCCATTTTCAGGCCAAGTCCATTTGCACATGCATAAACTTTGATAAGCAGCTCTTCGAAATCTTCTAAAACGCGAACCAACGGAAGTCGACTCTTCGGAAGCTTGTATTTCGCGCGCTAAACGTTCTGCATTATCCAAACTGTCCATCTGTTGTTGCTGGGGCAACAATGCGGCGTTGACATAATGTGCATCGTATGGCCCGATGCTGTCATCGCTGTTGCGCAGCTCTATGTCCTGCAGTAAGGGCTGATGATTTGGACGCATTTTTGAAAAATAAAATGGGGTTGGGGGGGTAAAAATTTTGACAAAAAATAAAAACTTGGGAAATTCAATTTTACGTCACTAGTAAAACGATCATGATAACTTTTTCAAAAAAGACTAAAAACAAAAAATGGATGGGGTGCGAGAGAATGCCTGGGGGACGACTTCTCTCTTTCTAAAAAAAAAAATGAAATACCTGGAACAAATGCATCTTTTATCGTAAAAAAATCCAACGAAAAACCCTCCCGAAATAATTCTAGTTAATTCTCTCGAACTAGTAATTATTAAACACCTATCCCTTATTTTAATAAACCCAGATTGCAAAATACAAACCTCACAGAAGACTAGCAAAACTGCTTATACTAATCTAAATATTTTCATCGTAATATACAAAAACACCAGTACATAACTAATGGGAACTTCAAATAATATCCAAAAACACCTTCACAAAATAATTAAATCTCACGTTCTCAACAAAAAACTGCAATCTAACTCAACAGCTGCACAGTTATTAAGCACGCAATCGCATAAGTCATATCCGTGCTTATCCATCGTCTCAACCAGCTTGGTAAAATTATAAGTGGCAGGACCAGCGTCGTACATAAACAAAGGATGGTCAGTCGGTAAATGCTGAACTTCGAGCACTACGTTATTGAATTTGCGCGACCGTTCACTGTTTGACGGGTTTTCTTCCCCGATAGTGGTCCCTGCCGTTTTTTCCATAGACGATTCAAAAATGGCCAAATCCAACCCTTGCGAGTCGATTTTCAATAGATCAATTTTCATCTCCTCAGGTATGATATGCTTTATTACGTCTCGTATCGCAACCGACGGAACTTCCATCCGCATGGTCTGATGCCTGGATTCTTCGGCATTTTCTTTAGTAGTCCCTGAATTTTCGCCAGCAGCTGCTTCTATTAATTCTATTCCAAATGCGTGTTTGTTTCTGTTTGCGACAGCATATCGATGCGTGGCAGACTTTCTCAATTGTTCTGAAGCAGACAGTTGCCCTCTTCTTGTTGTGTTCCTTCCAACGCTAGTACTCCCGAAATAAGCAGCTTTTGAAAATTTCGAATTGCCAGAAAGCGCAGGGTATGCATATTCATAATAGTGGGTGTCCATGCACATCTGCAAATGACCAAATTGCATCGCCACTTCTTCGCGCGTCATATCCTCTGTGTATTTTTGTTGAGTTCTCACTGCCTCGTCCATGCTCATCTCGAATTCTTTAGCAAAAAATTCCCGTACATCGTCATTGTTTTGAAAAGATTTTTTCCCCAATGCCGTTTCGTGAATGTTAACGGCAACTGCAGCTGTGGGTCGACGTCTCGAATTTCAATTGTTTCCACGATGGAAATCTCGTTTTTAAACCATGAATCACCACCCAAAAATACATGATTCACATTTAAAAGACACACACGCGCCGCCGACGGAACATTGGCCAGCCGACAATCCCAATCCACCCAGATCTATCCAAGGTGGATTAGGCTGGATTGGGTGGATTGGGATTCTCCTGGATGCACCAAACTTGGAGCCAATCACCATTGATTTCCATCGATCTTGGTGACAATTTCTGTCCCAGCCAGCAGTCCCAATCCACCAAAATCTATCCAAGGTGGATTAGGCTGGATTGGGTGGATTGGGATTCTCTAGGATGTACCAAACTTGGATCCAATCGCCATTGATTTCCATCGATTTTGGTGACAATTTCTGGCTGGGGGGGGAGCTTTCAGAAAACATCCCAATCCACCCTAATCCACCTTGCAGAAATCTGGGTGGATTGGGATTCCGGGGGGTGAGGGTTGGATCAATCCCAAACGATCCTAATCCACCCAATCCAGCCTAATCCACCTTGTGCAGATTGGGGTGGATTGGGATTCCGGGGGGAGGGGGTCGGACCAATCCCAAACGATCCTAATCCACCCAATCCACCCTAATCCACCTTGTGCAGATTGGGATGGATTGGGATTCCGAGGTTCACGGAATCTCGCGCCCACTAGTAGTCGCGCGCGTGAATTGTATATGATGGGGCAGTGGTGTTGGGGCCACATTTCAGCATCCATTGAAATTATGCGAAAAATTGAAAAATAATGTGCGTCACGAATCCACGCCGCCAGTGGGATTGGAGAGTATTGTGGAAAATTTCCTGGATGTCGCCAGGCTGGCAGTCTTGAATTTTATCAAGAAAAAGTGGCAAAATTCCAAATTTCACGGATCCGCCGAAAATGGAAAAAACGTTGACTCCAGATTCCACGCCACCAGTGGGAATGGATAATAATTGTCCTCAAATTCATGTTTTTTTCAACTTTTTTCATTTTCTATCCAAAATGACCCTCCCACCGATGGAAATCCAATTCGAGACGTCGACCCACAGCGACATGCACTCTTTTTCCCCAATGCCGTTTCGTGAATGTTAACGGCAACTGCAGCGTATTTAATTATTTCGTCAGGTTGCCTAGATGGCGAGAAAGTGTGCTTGAGTATGCCCAACTTTTCACGCGTTTTTATGCATTCTTTTACAGCTAAATCAGCTAAATCATCTGTTGGAGGCTTTTTTGTTTTAACAATAGAGTCACACGTATTGAACCCGTCGTCGACATTCATTTTTACTACTTCGCGATTTTCCGAAATAGCTATTGGTAGTATTGCGCCATTTTTAGGATTGAAAACTGCGCCTTGCCTAACGTCGTCAAATTTTTGGCTCATTAGCCAAGTCCCCGGGTTGGCTTCAAAACCAAGAACAAAATATGGTTCCGAGTCGATTAATGACGTGCCATCAGTGTAGAATCTACGGAAATCCAGAAAAGGTTTTTCATCAGCATTTTTAGTAACTGGTTCGTTTGTTTTGATCTTCACGTTTTTTTCAAATTTTTCTTTCCCCTCTTCTTCTAACCCAGAAATCCCAGAATAACATTTCTTCTCTTTTAGCGTTAAATTCCGAGGGCCATCTAAAACGACTGGGAAACTCACCGATATTGTAGATTTACTGCCGAATTCGGGCTCGGGAACAAAATCAGTAACAAAATTCGTTCCTACGTCGATTATAAGTTTGTTTTTGGATGAGAGATCGAAATTTGATTTTTGTACACCGAATGATGCGAACAGTTCGACAACTGATAGGTCGAAGTATTTGTCATCCTTGTTTCGGTTTTTTATGTATTTGTCAGGCAGAGAAATGCGATCTTTCAAATAATCCGCCCATCGCCATGGAATTTTTACCAAATAACACGATTTTTTTATAATCCGACCCGTTTTGTCCATTTTAAGGGTTTTTTTGTTTTTTTGGATCAATTTTGAGTCGGATTATAAAAAAATCGTGTTAAATCGTCTTCTTCCTCGCGCGCGAAAACTGAAACAAGAATAAACACGATTTTTTTATAATCGGACTCATTTTTTTTTTGATTGTTTGGCCCATTTTAAGGTTTTTTTTTTATTTTTTTTTTTCATTTTTTGAGTCCAATTATAAAAAAATCGTGTTAATACTAGAAGTACTACCGCAAATGAATAAAATCACAAGTGGCACAAGGCCATTGTATAAGAGATTGCGGAACGATACGCGCGCCATCTTTTTGAAGGGGGGGAATTGCTATTGGTATATTTGAGCAGACATCTTTCCCCACCTGACCTTATAACATTATTGAAAAAAATCGAAAATCATGAACAAAACAACAACTACTGCTCCGGTCTCTCAAAATAATACTTACCTGCGTAAATTCCTAAATAATAAAACACCAAATGGTCCATGAACAAAACAACACACTTCTTTTTGATATGTTTTATAGTACAAAATTTCGTATGGTCTGGAATGGAGTAATCGGTTCATTTATGATAGTTCTCAGAACATGATTTTTAGTGGTGCACTTAGCACAGCTCACCGTTCACCTACCGGCAACAATTCGTTTTTGTATATCCAACATTGCAAACCTCAACTCAGTCATTCTCCCATTCATTGGTGGATATCGATCGTACAGGTCATCCCCATGCTCTGATCGCATATGCGCATACAGATCCTGCATTGCAATTGTCTGCAGTGTTTCTTCTTCTTTCACCACAATCGGGTAAATAACCGGTTTTCTTTGATGGTCAAATGGTATTTTCTTGCCTTGAATAACTTTCATCGTACTTTTGTCAAACTCAAAATCAACAAGCCGCCGAGTTAATCAGTGCTCAAAATTTTCAAAAATGGGCCAAAAAACATCAGAAACAAATGGTTTTTTGAACTTTTTTGGCCAAAAATCCATTTTTTTGCCCAGTACTGATTAACTCGGCGGCTTGTTAATCGCCATTCGTTAATCCAGGCGGCTCAACTGCTTTTTGAATCAGAGTTTCAGAATCGGGATAGGTAATGTACTTTTCGGTCAAATATTGTTGGACTTTGTCGAAAAACTCAGCCGTAGACATTGTCTTCTTATAAAACTCTTTCCCAACTTTCGGAACATCACCGTATTTCTCGACCTCTATTGGGTCGTTTGGATCGAACAAATATTCTTTCTGCAACATAGATGTAACAGCCGTGAATAGCCTAGTTACTCTTGCGCTTTCCATGTCCCTCATATATTCCACTCCCTCTTTAAAGCTCCACTGCTCTTTATCAGTTATCATACACACACGTCTGTGACCGTTGCCCCAAATTATTGTTCCGAACTTGGATTTTACTTGACCGGTAACTACATAATTTCCATGCTGGTCATAAGTAAGCCTGAACGGACTTTCTTCGCTGGCATACTGCCCATGATTGTCCATGTCTATGTATTCAGTGTTTTCGTTAAATATAAACTGCGCGTTGTAAATATTACTCTTCTGCCTTGCACTTTTACTATTAGTACTAGTGGTTGGTGGTAATTCTACTTCAGCGTGGGGAGCAGATTCCGACCGATATTTCCTGCGTTTGAATCTCTTGCCTTCAACTTCTATGGTTTCAGGAGTTTCGAAATAACTGTTCGGCTTTGTAAACTTATCGTAAAACTCTTCCGCTTCGGCCCCATCCTGATCCTCATTCAACAATGCCATAACAACAGAAACCGAATCCACAATTCCAAACTTTCGAGTAGTGCTACGGCCGGACCAAATTGATAATTTTTCAGCATTTAAATTCAATACCAAAGAAAGTCCCTTGAAAAGTGGCCAGAATTGGAAAAAAACAAATATCACATTTCAATGTTCGCATATCAGAAAGTTTGAAACAACTTTACTCACGTGCTTTGTCGCGGTCTCGTCATCGAAACCAGCTTCAATGGCCGCGTCACCTGCGTAAATAACGATCTAACACGAATTTTTTATAAATCCGACTCAAAATTTCAAAAAAAAATCAAAAAAACCCTTAAAATGGGCCGAAAAATGTTTTTTTTCAGTCGGATTATAAAAAAATCGTGTTATCTCTTTATACATTTTGGCCTCGGCTTCTTGTCTCACCTCCCGACGCAACCAAATCAAGCGTTTCGCGTCCATGTCCCGAACGTTTTGAACATAAGTTTTCACAGAATCCTGCCCGATTTTCGACGGTCCGTGCCAGTCAATACGCGCGAGGTTCAAAATGTTCGGCTCATTAGGGTCCTTAAAAGCCTCCATCTCATAGAACTGTGCGTGCGAACGCATTTGTGGCGGGAAAACGTGAATCCGCTAACAGCTGCCGGTCCAATGAGCGCGGGGTACGTCAGGTGGCGCAAAAACGGCACGGCGATCGCCTGGAAACCGTGTTTTCCTGACCTAGAGTTGACCGACGACGAGAAATTTTGCCAAGACTGGATAGGCCGGGAGACCTTCGAGGAATTAAACGCACACGAACACAAAGTAATTGCAAACCGCTGGCAATCATTGTTCGGTCTGCGTGATTGGGTATTCTAAATTCCTTAATAATCGAAACGGTGCTAAATAAGGTTTTTGGTCCAACAAATACAGTTTTTGGGCCGAAAAATAGGTTTTTTTGTCCAAAAAACTGTTATTTTGCACCGTTTCGATTATTAGGCATAATCGAGTACTAGTGCTTATTCTGATCAGATTCCATTAAAAGATGGCACCCATGCCATGGAAAACAATAGTAT
>Ga0099798_10199_pt1 | contig 19884 bp, 22 predicted proteins | sample Uncmet_Sort29A_1_FD_89870 | JGI IMG/M metagenome (GOLD analysis project Ga0099798, IMG submission 89870) | Marine eukaryotic communities from CALCOFI LINE 67, Pacific Ocean - CN13ID_Sort29A_1 | ecosystem: Environmental > Aquatic > Marine > Oceanic | place: Pacific Ocean: Monterey Bay | collected...
CGCCGACGTCGCACAGGGGCATTGATAATTCGTCGCATGCGCGACGTGTACGCGTCTCCCCAGAGTCCCTCGCATGGTCAAAAGATCCGGCGCGATCCTTGTCAGCCTCAGAGTGCGTCCGTTTCAGCGTCGTTCTTTGGAGACCCGTTTCGGACGTCCCAGGCGACAGATGTCCATGGGAAATAAGAATCATCAAAAAGGAGGCACTACTGAAACCCCTTTACGATCTCCCGAAGAAGTCCTGTTGAGGCTCTGTATTTTGAGTTTCTGACGGCCGTCTCCATTGGCCGTCGACGTTGCGCCTCCACCAGGGCAACCTTCAGCAAGGTGTCTAAAACCTAGCGAAAGCGCACCTGCAATCTGCCACACGCGCACCCAAAAATCCATCAAAACGCGTGTGGAACTGACTGCAAAATCGCACAACATTGCCAAAACTAGGCCGAAAAACGCATCTCCAATCGCCAAAAAAACAGTCACGCAAGATTTATCGGCATTGATTTTTGTAACAGTTGACAAAGCGCGGACGACAACTTGAAACAGGGTGGGAAGAAACAGCGCGCAATCTGAGAGCAGGCGGCGGCGCGCGGCGGACGAACAGGTCGCGGTGTTGGTCGTGCGGGCCGCGGCGGCCGTGTGGGCGCCGGCGCAAAGACGTTGGGGCTGGCGGGGAGCGGCGCCTCGCCAGCCTTGCCAGCGCTGGGGCGACGCGCGGCGAACTGCGACGCAGCCCCCCCCCGCGCGCGGGAGAGGAGCGGCTGCGTCTTTGCGTTCGCCCCGCGGGGAAGCATGCGCCCCCCTCAGATCGCGTGGGGGCAGTTTGGAACGGACGCGACAATACAGATTCCGATTTTTGCAGTCCTGGTTGCGTTTTGTGAAGTCTTTTCACGGAGCAGGTCGGTTTCCAAGGCGTTTTGTGGGGCCGGTCCAATGTGATAGTTTTAGTGTGTTGTCGTTTTAGGGCGACTGGCTGGTTTTTTAGCGAGCTTGGTCGTATTGTCGCAGATTTTCGGCGAGTTTCGATCAAGATCAACTCAAATCGCCAAAAATCCGTTCAAAACCCGAAAATCAGCCCAAAAGGACGACAACCCGAGCAAGTTCGACCGGCTCCAGTTTGTCCGAAAGTGATTGGAAAGTGGCTCCCAAATGAGTGTCCAAATATATTTGATTCGGCTGTTGTCCCAGTGCGTCTCTCGTTGAAAATGTACACATTGATTGTGCAACCGACGTTCAGGGAAGCGTATCTCCCCCGATACCGTCAGATCTTCGAGGGAGATCGGAAAATTGCAAGCATGGCGTTCCTGTGGCTTGTTGTGGACTTCGGCGAGTATTTCGGTGGTCTTCGCCTGTGCGTTTCGAAAGTCCACACGAAGCATTTCCCTCTGTTGAACAGTAATTATGCTACTAGGTGGCAGCGGGGTTCCCCGGGGTTTTCGTCGCGTTCGGGAGTTTTTGTCGATTTTGCGTGCATTTTGGATCGTTCCGCGGGTTGTTTCTGGCGTTTTTGTGTTTTTGGTCGATTTCAGTTCACCGGGTGAAATAGAAGTGGATATACGGCACTTCTGCCAAAAGTTTGCGCGACGCAGGAAGGAAGATCGAGTGGGCGACCTTTGGCGTAGTGCAAGCTGCGGATAGTTTTGTCTTTCAGCCATGCATTTTGCCGGTCTCACGGGGGGTTTTCTGGGTATAAGTAGTTAAAAGTTTATATATGTTACTTGGCGAGTATGCAAAAGAGTGGGTTTTTTTAATTTGGTGGCTTGCAGGAATTGGGGACGTGTTTGCGGTTTTTGGTTCCGTTTTTGCGTTTTGTGGGTGCGTTTTGGTGGTGTTTCAGTGTGTCTTTCGCGGTTTGCGCAGAGCGGGATTGCGTCATCTCCATTATGTGATGTAAGTAGGAGTTTTTCGGACGGGGCTCAACACTTACATTCGTGTCACGTTCGTGTCGCGTTTTGTTACGTTCGTGCCGCGTTGTGTCACGCTCCTGTCACGTGCGGCAAAACGAGACACGAGCGACAAAACGTACCTACTGTCCCGATTCTCTTTCGAAAGTGAAACCCGGCTGAGGTCGCCCTCTTCGGAAAATTGCGCGATTGGTTCACGGCAGGGCACTTCTGAATTTTGCCGATTTTGGGAAGAGTTTTTGCAAATTGTCGGAATTTGCAGGTTTGGTCATTACATTGTGTTCAATCTTAGTCCCCTCAATTTTAAAAATTTTCAGGTCTGACGCGTCAGATGTTCTTCGGCCATTTTATCAACAGCAATTCGCAATTCACGCGGGGTTGGAATCTGCCTCGGAGTATGTGCAGACTTGTGGGGGTGATGACTTATGGAAAATGGGTCAATCGCGGAGATTGTTGACGAGGCACTTGTGTTTCGAGTAATTCGCCGTTCTGGAGTGATTGATCAGAAATTTCAGAGGAAGGCCGTAATGTGTCTCGCGGTGAAGTTGTGATGGGTCCCTTCTGGGGGAACGCTACGAATATTGTGTGTTCCCGGGCGGGTTGCCAAGATACAATTCCCCCCCAGATATTTAACCCCCCAGATATGTTTAAATAGCTGGGGGGTTTATTTTCAGTCTTTGTTCACGTGATTTGTCTTATATATGCCCGTTTATTCTTGCGGGACATTTTCGGGCTCTAATTAATTGTCCCCATTCCCATAGTTATTGAAAAAGTCCCTCTCGTTCCTCTCAAATCTCCACATTCCAACTGCTGCCCCCCCCCCCTTGGAGCTTCGCCCTCCTCGTGCGGCGTTTTTGCCGATAATTTTGTGGTGCGGCGTTTTTTGCCGATCTTTCAGGACGTGCATTTTTGTCGATTTCAGGTCAAAAACGCGGGACCGAAAATCGACGGGGGGAAAATACCTGGCACCTGAAATCGGCGGCAAAAAACGCGGCATCTGTTGAAAAGCCTCGATACAACCTGTTGGAACCCTGGTTATACTTAACGTGTTTGGCTCGAGTTAGCGTAGTACGTTGAAAAGCCTCGAAAATTGAGGTTTCGTGGGTTCCGCGCGACAAAAACATTTTTGACGCGATGACACACCCGTTGTCCGCGCCTGAATTAGAACGGCGGTGTCTCGGATGGGAATCAGGCGTTTGTGACTCTGGCTCGATCGCGATGGTGTTAATTGCGTCTTTTGAGTCCAGTGTCTGTAGTTTCTAATCACGTAGGGCTTTGTTGCAGCAAGTCTCCTTGTAGAGTTGTAGAGGGTTCATCGTCGTCTTTGCAGATTTATCGGCGGCTTTTCAAATTCGTTGAGGCGTTTTTCTCTGGAGCCACAAAGTTGGCGGAGTTCATCTAAGACGTGCATGTAGTTGCAGTTGATCTCAGTTGAGCCTCGGTATTGGGGTCGTTATTTAATATTTTGTTTTTTTTGCGTTTTTTAAGCGACGTCTAAAGTAAAGGGCGTCAACTATTTTTCTACAAACTGTGAATACTGCGTGTTGGGAAACGTGCAAGTGGTTGTGTGTGTTTCCGATTTTTCGATTTTCAAGTGCCTAAAGTAACGCGGTTGAGCTTCGCAAAAAGCCGATGTTCTTACCGGTGTTGAAAGTTGATGGCTGCATTTAATTCGCGAGTTATTAAAGTGTTGGTTGCTAGTGCTCGTAAGGGGCGCGTGCCGTCAGGTCAAAAAGATTCACTAATTCCAGTGCCTGAAGCTCGTCGCATTAGTGGGCGTTCTGAGTCCTAGATTGGCTATTTATCGAGGGAGAAGCCGAGGGATAGACGGACCGACAAGCCAATGAGGGGGGCGCGTTGATGACGATCTTCTGAGTCTTCGCGTCCTCGCGGTTTTTGATCGTTGGCTTTCGGTGCGCGACTTGACCAACCCCGTGACGGCGGTTTCAATGCCTCGCTGTAGTCAAAGCGCGACAGTTGACGTAGGTGACGAGCCTCCCGCGCAAGTGTAAAGGCAGTCGCTCCGCGCATTGTCTGATTTTTGCGTCATTTCGAATTGTTGCTACGAAGCGGACAGTGAGTCACATGATATTTTCTGCAAGAAGGAATGTGTCATTCCCAATAGCAACAAGCAGTCGTTTTGTGGGTCATGATCGCGGGGATTTGACAGATCTGTTTCTTGATAGTTGTTTTCCTTTCAGCAGCTGCATATTTTTTGGTCGTGTTTCATAAACTAATCCCACGGTCGTGTTTTTTTTGGACCATCTTACGTTGAAACGTGTCGCTGTGAATCCTGGGACGTAATCATTTGGCAACGACGCACAACAATTTCCGGGCGTTCAAGGGCGGCGGTTGTTTCTCCCGAAAGACACAGGCGGCGGCGGGCAGGGGAGCACATCGGGAGGGGGACAGGTTGTCCTCCGGGCGCGGCTCACGCGCGAGGTCCGTCACACTACTGAAATTTTGTGCGTCCTGGGGCAGGCAATCATTTTCTTGCAGATGTGTCATTCCCTTTTGTGCAATTCCTCCGGATCTTGAATACTTTTTCCGTGGCATTGCTGCGTCGTTTTTGGCGGCGACGTAAATATTCAGGTTGTTGGTTTGGGTTGGGTTCTGCCCGATTTGCGCAAAGGAAACGGGCGAAAGGCAATCAAAAACTATTTGTCGCAGTGGCCAACCAAGAAGAACGGTAATATCTGTTCATATGGTGTGGTCATTTATATTATCAATTTTATAGTCATTTACTGAGTCGATCAAAACCAATCTCTAATGAAATCACATCTTCAAAAATATTGATAGCAACACTGTTCATATATTGGAGTGTCATCGCTATCTCCATCTACATTTCCATAGTTGCAAGTATTCAACAGTGTCATATTCTGCATGTCGTAGGGCGGTCCCACCATATATTATTCAAGTGCTAATATATTTGAGTGTGTTTAAAGAAGTAGGTAGGTAGTGTATTTAAACAAGTCTACAGCTGTGTATTTAGCCGGTAGTCTGTTGCGAGACTCAGTTATATTTGAAATACAAGGAGCCTGTCGTTCCTCGGGTGTTTCGTCTCGGTTATTTTTGCGTGATTTTTGTCGATCCCTTTGTAGTTGTATTGTGGCGAGTCGTTCGGAGGGCTCTTTTTTCGGGCGCTTTTTGTGCGCATTTCTGTCGACGTCTAACTTCGCGGGCGTCCGAGGAGCGCCGAAAATTTTTTTGAGTGATGATTGCCTCATTCAGAAAGGTCATCTGTAACCCAGGTGTCTGAAGTTTCTAACACCCATGGCCGCCGGTTATCTGGGGAAGCTTCACGTCAATGAAAAATTATTTGCGCTTTTTGCACGACGTCAGTCGATCTGTTAATAGTAGATAAGTAGAAGCGCGATATTAGACCGCAGGCTTTCCAAAAGGCCAAATCCAATCCCAGGCTGGCTTCCCAAGAGCTGATTACTGCACGCGCGAAGCGCGTGCGCGCTTATCAAATCTCCGGGCTTCACAATCTCAAACGGCCCGGCCCGGCCACCCCCTGAAACAGCACTCAACTATACCTGTTTTAACCGCGTTTTTTTGGGGCGCGTTTTTCGACGTCTCAAGCGGCACATGTAGGTGGTGTTTGTGGTCCGGAATGGCGACGTTTTTGAAGTCCGTCTGCGCGGTCTCCAAACGGCGGCGTCAGAAATGTCTGCGTAGCGTGGTGTTTCGCCGTTCTAATAGCCACTCCGGCGAGCTATTTCTGGCGTCTTGAGGGTCTGGGACAGTTCGATTTGCCGAGCGCGTTTCCCACGTGTGCCCCCCGTGTTCGCCTCCTCAGAGCCCCCAAAATCCGCCAAAACGCGCCAAAATACGCCAAAATCTCCCGCGAGCACGGAATATTCATAAATATTGGCGAAGATTGATTTAAAACCGAACACGAGCACAGCCGGAAGATAATATCCTTAGTTATTAACTTAGTAATATTAACCCACTATAATGGCGCCAGTGAAGTTGTTTGGTTACAGGAGCCCTGACGAACCAACGCTGCCGACAAGGGCTAACAAATGGATTCCCATTCTGTTCTGCGCAGGCGGCATCATGTTCATTGCAACGTGGGTCGGGTCCTTGGTCTTCTACGAGTCATCATCATCCTTTCCTTGGTGACGCGCCGAATATTACTACACCAGTTAATAACTACTAGGTAGCAGTCGTTCCCCGGGGATTTTGGCGCGTTTGTCTATTTTAGGTGCGTCTTGGCTCGTTCTGCGACCTCTCACCACGGTTCTTTATGTTTTCATTTTCTGATTTTGGGTGCGATTTGGGTTATTTTGCGAGCCATTTTTGGTGGCTTTTGTGATTTGTGGAGGTTTGAGGTGCATTTTGGCCTGTTTGGAGATTGTTGTTTCTGGTTGCTTTTGTGAGTTATGTTGGATTCTAGTGGGTGAGTGGGGGTTTTCTGGGTATAGGTAGTTCCAGATTAGGTGGGAGCCGTTCTTTCCCAGGCGCGCTGGCCGGTCGTTCCCCGGCGGTTTCTCCGTTTTTGCGTATATTGGGTGAAGTTTGGTTCATTTTGCAGGTTATTTCTAGCGGTTTTTGCCGATTTGATTTTAGGTGCAGTTTGGGCTAAGGCTTTTGGAGAGCTATTTCTGGCTTCTTTAAGGTTTTTCTGGATTCTAGTTGGGGAAGGGGGGATTTTCTGGGTATAAGCATAGTTAGAAATTTAGGCAAGTTTTTCGAGGGCGCCGAAATCAGGGATGTTTGGCGTGAGAATTCGGTCAGTTATCAGGCACATTTTTCTGGGTTGTTTTGGGCAGATTGCGATGGGACAAGTTGGTTCAATCACCCGCTCGTGAAGGCGAAGAACGGCGCGACTGCAAAACGGAGATGTGTGAGAAAAGTGGAAACGATCATGAAGTTTGCATGTCCGCAGACTGAGCGGAACAGTTTGGCGGGGATCGGTTCCTTTTGGGCTGCGAGGGATTTGATTTGGCTGACTGACTCAACCAGGTTTGACTTGGCCTGTTCGTCGACCGAAACGTGAAAGCCGTGGGGCTCGATGACGTAGTTGACACCTAACGCACGCACAGACTTGCCGTACTGCCGTTTCTCGGCCTTAAGTTGGAATCCCAGCAGCTCGATGAAACCGACGATCGCCGAAACCATATCGTCGCCTGTCTCATCTGGCAGAATTGCCGGAAGGTCGTCTATATAAATATAAACGGTGATTCCGAAATAATGCTCAATGCATTTTTCGACGAGCAGAGAGATTCTCGTCCAGGCATAAACTGACCCGATCGACCCGAAGGTCAACACGTTACTGGTGTACAGGTGAAATACATTTTGGTCGGGGTCCCAGATCTCAAGGAGGTTGAGATCAGGGTCCTGTGTGCAAAGTTGACGGTAGGCATTGCTGAAGTCCAATGCGAGCATGCTGACGCCTCGCCAGACTATGTTTTCGTGACCCTTAAACTCGATAGACGGCAGTGACTCGCGAAAAAATTTTACAGCGGCGTCGAGGCTGAACTCACTTTTCTGTTTTTTTGTCAGGGACGCCGTGTGACGCCGGGCGATCGCCGAAATTTCACGCGACGAGCTGAACGAATCAGATATATCGATACTATGAGAAGACGACTCAAACATGAGGTCTGTCGCCAAAACTTTCCCCGTAGGGAGCGACAATCGGTCGGTTTCGATGCTTTTTTGATTAAAGAAGGAGGCATCGACGATCGATCTTATTTTATTACGCTGTATTGCTGCGAAAACAGGCTGTACATGACGTTCGGGGTCCACATTGGAGCGGTCGAGCTTCGTGACCCACCCGAGTTCTTCGTGAGATTGGAACTCTTTGAGGATGGCGCGCTGAGCTTTTTCATCCTGTGCGCAGATGAAACCACGCGAGCGTGGTCCATCTTTTCTTCGCCGCTTCTCTGCTTCTTCCCGTGAGAACACTGGGCGCACCCCCGACGATGGAATTTCTCCATGAAGGGGAATCCTGAGGGACTAAACGATGAACGATTGGCTGACGCACTTTACTCATTAGACTGGGTAGACACGTTTTAGACGAAGATAGGCGCTGACGACTTTTGAATCTTGAAGACAAAAAGCGCACCGCGCACCCAACGCAACGCGTCCGGGAGAAGTTAGACGACAGGCACATAGACGAAAGGACTATTTTACCGTTCAACATGTGTAGTGGAGGAGTTCTTTATCCCCGTGGCCTGCATCCTGTATGACGAACTTCACAAAGCTATATGAGAGAATTCGGTCAGTTATCAGGCACATTTTTCTGGGTTGTTTTGGGCAGATTGCGATGGGACAAGTTGGGGAATTCCCCCACGGGGAAATTATTGCGAACGTAATGGTAGAAAAAACTTGGCGGAGGTTCCCGGGCATTTCGTGTTTTTGGTGATTTTGGGTGCATTTTGGGCCGTTTTGCCGGCTAGTTCTGGTGGTTTTGGGATTTTTTGCGGATTTTAGGGGCAGTTTGGTTGTTTTGGCCGGCTATTTCTGGGGGACCCGGACTCTGCGATTTTTACGATTTTAGGTGACGTGTTTTGGCGTGTTTGGGGGCTATTTATGCGGCTTTGTGAGTTTCGGTAGATTTTAAGGGGCTTTGGATAGTTTGGGTTGGTTTTTGGCGGATTTCGATGGGGAGAGTGGGCAAGCTTTCTGGGTAGTATAAGTATAGTTAGAAATTACCAACTCAAAAAATTCGCGATCGCAGTTGCTCAAGCAATAGATGATCAATAGCATGTTTTTCATGTTGTACAGGTATCGGCGGCCTATCTCCGTTCACATCGCTATTGCGTGGTTTGTGTCGGTGCCTGGGTTTACATTGACTGCCTTGCTATTTTTATTCGCCCTGGGCATTCGGCATCCTTTGTGGGTTACGGATTCCTCCGCAGTTCGGCGACGACTATCAACAACGGAAGCTACATCGCGGAATTCCCGGGAAACCTCCGAAGTCAAGTTTCACTGGGGCAATTGCATTTCTCTGGTACGACTCAGGGGCGGAGTGATCTCGCGGGCTTTTATTCCCCTGGTGTTGGGCGTCTTCGCGGGCCGTTATTTGGCGCCGTTATTTGGTGTGTGTTTCGGTTTTTTGCGAGGGTGTGTTTCCGAAGCGTTAATTAAGGGCAGTGCAACCCCCGGCAATTTGGCGACCCCCCCATAATTGTCCAACGCTTAAAGCGCCGCAAAAAAACCGGAATCCCCACCTAACAAGTGCGCCGAAAACAACACGGAAATGGCGCCACGAAAAAACTACAAAAACGCGCTCGTAAAGTTACCGGGATTTGCATCGCCCTTGACGCCGCTAAATGATTCCAGGGGGTCGTAAGATGATCTAAGATTCGACTCAGGTGCTCGGTTTCATCGCGGTCGTCAACATCTTTCTTCTGGGCTTCTTCCAGTGTCCGGTTGGATTGCAGGTATAATAGTAGCAAAAACGTAGCCGTTCCCCACCACAGAGCCGAGACCCTGGTGCCCATTTCGTGACGAGTTCCATCTTCGCCGATTTTAGCGTGATAGCACATTTTTGATGAAAAGAACGAACCGACTACTAACGATAATAGTCAAAAACCTTTTTTGGTGTCTATTTTTTGGTTTTCCCCCGGGCGGCGCGAATGGTTTTCCCCTCTTGGGACTCACAAGTGTCACGTTCTTATTTGAAGAGTCAGCAGGCAAGGTTGAGATCGTGCTCGACGTTGATCCCCATCCACGGGCCCCACGCGTTCCAAGGGCGTTGTCTTCCAGAATTTGATTTTTTCCCCGTGGAACGGTTTTCCCCCCTTGGTCAAAAGCGTCCCGAACCTATTCGCACGCGCGAAGCGTGCCGTTTATCAAATCTCGGGGGTTCAAAATCGCAAATGGCCCGGCCCGTTTAACGTCCACGTTTTTGGGGCGCGTTTTTGGACATCCGAATAGACACATTTGGATGGTGTTCGGATCCCGCAATGACGTCATTTTTGAAGTCTCCGTCTGCGCGTCCTCAAAACGGCAGCGCCCGAAGTCTGTGTAGCGTGGTGTTTCGTCGTTCTAGTTGCCATTTTCGCGAGTTGTTTTTGGCGTTTTGAGGCTATTGGGATGTCGATTTGACGCGCGCGTTTCGCGCGTGTCCCTCGTGTTCGCGTCCTGTGAGCCTTCCCCCCTGCATCCACACGTCATCGAACCGCCCCCCAAATGCGCCGAAAATCCGCCAAAAACGCACCTAAAATCGGACTAAATCGCCGACCAAAACCGCCGAAAACCCGCCACGGCGAACACGCAATTCTCATTGAAGGGCCAGCAGGCGAAATACAAGCCGACGATTATGGTTCACAACGTCGCGCACGGCGTGACCTCCATTATTCATCTGGCCTTCTGTTCGTTCTATCAAGGGGTGCAGACGCTGGGCATGTTCCTGGATCTTCGACGACGCCGCGCTGAAGGGTAACTTTACGTGGGCGTTTTCGTACCGTTTTTTGGGCGCGCCATTATTAGATGCGGTTTTCGGTTTTTTGCGGTGCGTTAATCACGGAGCGTTGGAATATTTCGGGGGGTCGTGAAGTAATACCACTACTTTCATCGCCCTAATAGGGAATCTTCGCAACAAGCCGCTTTATCGCCGGGGACCCAATATCTGCGGAACGCATTCTGGGCGTGTGTCTCTATCCAGGTCCTTTTCATTGCCTGCATAGCGCCGTTCGCCACAAGAAATCTGTGGGACCCCACTGGCTACGCAAATATTTTCGAATTTTTTGGGATCTGTGCTTTGCCGCTGTATTTCGTTGTGACCGCGCCCCTCTTTTGTCTGGTGGAGGAGCCGTCCACGAAAAGAGAAAAAACGGAAGATCCCCGTGAAGAAACCACGTCGACGACTCGAGGTGCGACTTTACTATTGGTTTTCGTCAATCCTGGTATTACATCTTAAGAGGACTACCCTGGGACTCGGGAACCGTTTTCTGTTGGCGGGTTTTTTGCTGGTGTTTTGGCGATTTTGGCCGCGTTTTCACCGATTCTCGAAGGAAAACACGACTAAAACCGCCGAAAACCGGCGAAAACGCGACCAAAATCGCCAAAAAACCGGCAAAAAACCCGCCAGCTGAAAACGGTCCCTGAGTCCTAGGGCAGGGCGATGTTTAAAGCCGTGGAGCTATTTCTTGCGGCGGCACTTTGGTAGAAGATTTCAGTGGTTGGCACATTTCGGTCGGTTTTTAGCGGACGTCAGTCAGCTTAGCGACATACAATTACCATAATTTACCACGGGATTTCGCCGTTTTAGGTGCATTTTGGATCTTTTATCGGGCTATTTCTGGTGCATTTGGTGTTTTCATGGCGATTTCGAAGCATTTTGGCTAAACATTTGCGGGCTATTTCTGGTGGATTTTTTGCGATTTTGGGTGACGTGTTTTGGCTCCGTTGACGGTCTATTTCTTGCGACTTTGCGAGTTTCGATACATTATAGTGGGGCTTGGGGTCGGTTTCTGGCAGATGCCCGTGAATGGGGTTTTCTCGGTATACTGGTAGTCAGAAATAGAGGCCGGCCCATAACTACTCGGTTTGGGGGCGCCCGGTCCGGGGCTCGAAATCTGCCGCGCCAGGGCGCCAGGGGGGCAGCTGTCCCGGACGCCCCCCGCATCGCAACCCTCCAAAACTCCTCGTAAATATTACATCAAAAGGCGCAAGCGACTCCGTGACGGCCGAAGGGAAGGATCCGCGCGGCGATTTAGAACAGGCCCGAGTATCCGGTGCCGAAATCGAGACCCACGAGGAAGCCTTAACTGGAGATATACGAGGAGGCCTTGACGAAATTGAGATTGACGAGGAAGCCGACATTATGTCCATCCGACGACTGTCAGACTCGGCGAATATCGAGTTATCAGCGGAGGAAAGCGAGTCCGATCCGGAGGCCGCCTGTGAATGTCCGTCTTTTGTTTCGTCGGGAGGGGAGTCCTCGGCCAGCGATTGCGAACCTGACGAGTCAGAGGAGTCCTCAAGCGCGGCTCCGCAGAGTGAATCAGGTACCGATTCGGATTCTGATCTCGAATTAACACGAACTCAGGTTTTCGTTCTCGTTTGTCGGTTTCGCTCGTTCTTTCCTGCTGGTCTTCTCGTCTCTTCGTCCGGGAATAAATTTCTGAGTGTGTCTTCGGTGGTGTAATGGGTTGCGTCGTCATTGCGCAGTTGGTCAATCGGCGTCTCGGGAGTTATCAGTTCTGGCGCGTGCATTTCTGAAGGAGTTTCGAGTTTGACGCCGCGCAAGGGGGTTCTATGCGCGTTCGGCTAGTCGAGACGTAGCGTGTTTCTGGTGCCTGCATTTACAACAATTTATTCGTCTTCCTCTAAGTCTGACCTAATTTAAGTCTCGCTCTCTGAAACTGCGCCCTTACTCCACCCATAAAGATTCGGTCGGTCTCGATTCCTACGGTGTGAATGGCGACGCGCGTTTCGGCAGTAGCGTTCTCCTCAAATTAACACGTACTCAGGTACTCTATCAACCGCTCATGTGAATCACAAATATTTGCCGGTGGACGCGGCTTTAATAATTGTAGTTGTGACGTTGCAATCCTGTGATGTTTTTTGAAGGGCCACGAACGCCCCAGTGCCATCACAACAATCATCCGCATTTCGGGTTTTTTGGCGAGTTTAGGTGCGTTTTGGCTCGTCTCGCGGGCTATTTCTAGTGGTTCTTGCGGATTTTGGGGGCCGGCAGGCTCCCCCAAGTTCTTCCCGACTTTTGATATTATCGCAATATTGCTATTATACTGCAGGTGGGTCCCGTGCGTCTTCTTCAAGTTCTTCCGATTCACATTGGTTTGCGCGGTTTGTGTTCGACACGACGATAGTCGTCGCGGTGTGTGTGTGTTTGATGTTGCTCCCTGCTGCGGTGGTGATGCCAATGAGTTATTGGTGACGTTAGAGACGTGCAATGTCGTTGCAAACTACTTTAGTCAGTCGTCAATAGACGTTCCTCTTAGCCGGGTCCCCGTAGGATGTTTTTTTTTTTTTCATTTACGTTGCCGGGCCCCCATAGAGTCCTTTTCGTGGGAAGTTGTTACTAATAGTGTGTTCTGTCTTTGTGCAGTCTGCAGCGAGCCTCTGGACCCCGTCTCTTTATCTTGTGGTTTCTGGCTCTCTCCGTTGCCCCGTTTATAGTCCAATAAGAGTGCAGTTGAGGGGCGTGACGTCCCCCTGGGTTGAAACAACGGAGGTTTACCGATTTTATGACGGCGGCTTGCGTCGAAACACGACCAATAAGTACCGCAAAAATCGTCCGAAAACGAATATTCATTTGTTTCTGCGCCTCTAAACATTACAATGGTGCCATCATTCTGACGTCATTGCGACTCAGTAGCAACCTGCAGCGCTACTAACAGTCGAATATACAATACCATAATATTGCCGTAAGAATTCGCTTCAGTGATAATTATATACCACGCTAAATAGCATGAAATTTATTACTCCCCGGCTCTTCCTGGCGCATCGTCATCGAAGTGCAATTATCCTACGTAGACTTCGGGCCAGTGTCGTAGGGGCAATTTATTAGTTCGTATAACGGCTATTATCAGTTCGTATAAGTGCTATCTCCATGCGGCTAGTTTGGACCCATGAGGGCTATAATAGCAGTTCGAGCCTGGGTCGTCTTGGGAACGTTCACATGTTTGCCCAAACGTCAGAAGTAAGGTACTACTAAAGTAGGCTTTGCAGTTTTTACAGCCGCTACTAGTATATTATACAACTGTAATATTAAAGTATCCCGATTCTGGCACATATTTCCAAATTTTATTTTTCGCGACTATTAACGGTCCCGTCTCGAAAAACTACGATTCGTACCACTATCCATGAAAACTCAACGTGATCAAATGCATGCTATTCAGACGTGCCCATAGGCCCTTTCAGTTTGAGCTCGCAAAAGTCGAAAGACCAGAATCTGTTGGGTGGGCGTCAGCGGACATACCTTGATTCGCGAGGGGGGACATTTGTCCCCCCCCGACCAGTGTCGTTCTTTGGCTTTCCTTATAGCCTCCTGGGGGGGGGGGGGAGTTGGGGGCGCCCCAGGGCAGAACATATATGACGCGCGGATATCTCACTTGACGGACACAATTGGACAACACGTAATGAATGAACAACACGAACTATTCCAAAACGCAGAAAAACAGTTTACCTGTCAAAACGCAAAATACCCCATCATCGTCACTGAGTTCTGGGACGTAGTTATATTCTTGAGTCCAGGGACGTAATAATTTTTTCTTGAGTCCTGGGACGTAACGTGCGATTAATTTTCAACAAGTCTCCCAGCCGGTAAAATTCTTCGAGATGATCTGGAATAATTTTTCAGTGACGTTCTTACTAAGCCGGTTTTGATGGCGACGTAAGTCACAGGTTTTATATACATTTTTTCGTTTCAACGTGTTTGTTTGTGCATGTTTTGGTTGAGTTTTTTCCGATTTGCGCAATGGGAATCGGCGAAAGGCAACCAAAAACTATTTCCCGCAGTGACAAATGCAGAAGAAGGGCATTGTAATTTGGTCATTTATAATCGTTTGTTGCTCAAAGTATATTGCAGTGGCGTCCTTATTTCCATCTGCACTTTGATAATTTCGAGTATTCAATACGAATCAGTAGTGTCAAGTACACAATACGTATCAACAGTGCGACGCGCACATCTAATAGGGTGCAATACGCATCAACAGTGCGACATGCACATCTAATAGGGCGGCCTATTTCGGTATAGTTTGGAAACCCCCACCCCATCCCACCCCAAAACCTCCCAGGGGATTCCTATACCGGCCCTTAAGAACAGTGGCCGCTCGCGGCCGAATCGCAGAATGGTATGCCGGAGCGGCCTCAAAATGGGCCGATTTGGGGGCCGGGCGGTTCGCCGTGCCAATTTGGTGAGATCGATTAATCATATCATGCCCGAAACACCCTAGTAGGATATCGATTTAGAGAAGATGTCACGATTCGTCACAAGTCAGCGGTCCAAAACCGACCCTCAAAAAGCCATATATCAAGACGTGCCACGGCAACTTCAAAACTGCGTCATTTTGGCGCACTCCCGGTTTTCGCAGCAGTGCGCACGTGTCCGTACAGTGGCGTTTTCCGGCTTCCGGACACCTCCTCGTACGCGTTGTCCGTCGGCGTCCCTTAATTGTCTGCAGCGTTGCGGCGCACTTTCGTAAATATAGTTCATGCGTCCGCGAGTGCACTATTTACTATAATTAGTGTACTATTAGTGAGTAGTAAGTGACTGTTCGCAGAGTGGTTTGAAACGGAACACGTCCGTAGCCAAATAATATAAGTACCCAATTGGTAATAATTTAACTACGGAAATAATTATGGCGCCAGTGGAGTTGTTTGGGTACAGGAGCCCTCACGAACCGACGCTGCCGACAAGGGCTAACAAATGGATTTCCATTCTGTTTTGCGCAGGCGGCATCATGTTCATTGCAACGTGGGTCGGGTCCTTGGTCTTCTACGAGTCGGAATCGTGTCCTTGGTGAGGCGTGCAGAAACAGTGTTTGTTCAGGTGGCGGGGGTTCCCGGGGATTTCGACGTTTTTCGGTGCATTTTAACTCGTTTTACGGGCTATTTCTGGCTGATTTTATGACTGTTGGCGGTTTGAGGTGTGTTTTGGCTCATTTGACGGGCTATTTCTGGTGGTTTTGGATGTTTGACTGTTTTAGGTGCGTTGTGGTTTGTTTTGAAGGTTATTTCTGGCTGTTTCAAGTAGTTTTGACAGATTCTGGTGGCTGAATGGGGGTTTTCTGAACTGGCGTGTGGGGGGGTGGTGAACTGGCGTGTGGATTGGTGGTGAGTTGCCCGTGGTTGACGGGGCGGGCGAACGCGCAAATATCCGCCCAAACACACCTGAAATCGTGAGTCCGGCCCTCCCGAAATTGACGCTGTGGCGAGAAAACCTCTCGGCCTCCGTGATTAGGTGCCAAATAGCGACATCACCCATCAGAATTGTTCGCGCTGTCAGGAGTTCCTCTTCTCAGAAAATTATTAAACTCGAAAATTGAAATTGTCGAGCGCAGTTGTGCAAGCAGTAGGTGCATTATATCACGTTTTTCATATTGCACAGGTATAAACGGCCTATCTCCTCTCACGCCGCTATTGCGTGGTTTGTATCGCTGCCCGGGTTCACACTGACCGCCTTGCTATTTGCAGTTGCCTTCTCCCTTCGGCACCCTTTGTGGCAAGCAAAGGATTCTTCCACTGCGCGGCGACGACTGCCAACGACGGAAGCCACATCAGGGAACTCACGCGAAGACGTCAAGTTTCACTGGGGGAATTGCGTTTCTCTGGTGACAAGTCTTGAGGCCGGGGTGGTCCCTGTTTTTTGGCGGCACGTTTGTGGGGGCTTTTGGTCACGTTGAAGGCAGATAAAAATCACCATTAAAAGTCAATTTCTGCCTTTCTCAAAGTAATGTCAGGGGGAGCTTATTAAGGGTGATTTTCTGACGCGCTATAAATGATTCCAGGGGGTCGTAAAATGACCTAAGATTCGACCACCCGTAGGTGCTGGGTTGCGTCATGATCGTCTCCTTGTTTCTCCTGGGATTCTTCCAGATCGAGTCTGGACTGAAGGTATCACTATAGCAAAAACATAGCGTTCATGCAATACAGAGGTTCCATCTTCGCCGATTTCAGCGCACATAGGGAGGTCCTTAGGACCGCTCTGCAGGGCGGTCGTTCGATTTTGCGTTTTGCCCCCCCCCCCAAATTTGGGGGGGGGGGGGTGGATTTCCGGGGGACCCCATTCATGCATCACGTGACCTACAGGCGCGAAGGATCAGAAAATCTCCGGGCCGGCTGGCCGGACATTTGGCGGCCAACAATTTTTCCGACCCTTCGCCCCTGCAGGCAAAACAATATGAATGAGAGGGCGGGGTAAATTTTTTGGGGGGGTAATTTTTCGGGGGAGGGCAAAACGCAAAATCGAACGACCGTTCCGCAGAGCGTCCCTAAGGACCTCCCTAAGCGCGCACTTCTGACAAAAAGAACGTCGAACTGATCAAATTATTTAAGTCAAAACTAATACTTATCTATCGACTGGAAAAACGCCAAAACTACAGTCGATCGAAAAATTTCTTAGTTTACATATGTTTTCGCTGCAAGGATTGTTTCTGTTCGCTCTGGAAAGACTCGCGACTCAGAGGGGGCTCTGGAGAGACTTTCTCTTTACATATGTTTTCGCTGCAAGGGTTGTTTCTGTTCGTTTGAAGTGACTGTGGAGAGAGTTCGAAGATACTGTTTTTTTTTTACATATGTTTTCGTTGTAAGGGTTGTTTGTCTGTGCATTTTGGGGTTGTGTTGGGGGTTCTCCCCTTCCCCTCGTCTCTATTGCTGTCGTTGTTTCTTTTCCGCTACTCATCTTCTGTCGTTGTTTCTTTTCCCTTTGAAGATACTGTGAATTGAGATTTTGAAGAGAGTGTGAAGAGTCTTCTTTTCTCCACGTCTCGTTGGGGGGGGAGCCCGACGGCGTCGTTTCCCGACGCGGAATAAGCGTATAAACATGGTTTTTGGGGCGGTCGTCAAAGCGATCAAAAAAGGCTGGTGAAAGGGGGGCAGGCTTGTGGGGGGTACCCGTCCTCCCTTTTCGTCGAGTTCCGAAAGTCAGTAACACTCGGACGATCTCTTTGCACGCGCGAACGCGCGCAGTTTATCAAGTCTTCGGGCTTCCGAAATCTCAAACGGAAACGGCCCGGCCCGGCCACCCCCTGAAACAGCAGTCAACTACATCTGTTTTAACGGCAGGTTTTTTTGGGGTAACGTGGTTCTCAGCGTCCAAATCGAACTACATTTGGGTGGTGTTTGGGGTTCAGAATGGCGACGTTTTTAAAGTCCCTCTCCGTCGCCTTCAAACGGCGGCATCAGAAGTCTGCGTAGCGTGGTGTTTCGTCGTATCATAATAGTCGCTTCGGCGAGCTATTTCTGGCGTTGTGAGGGTCTGGGACAGTTCGACTTTCCGAACGCGTTTCCCACGTGTCCCCCTCGTGTTCGCCTCCTCGGAGCCCCCCCCCCCCACGCGTCCACAATCCGCCAAAACGCCTCCAAAATGGGCCAAAAATACGCCAAAGCGCCCCCAATAACTGTCGCCAAAAAAACCCAAAACGCCAAAATCGCGCCCGCGAACACGGAATACTCATCCTATTTGCAGGGTCCGCAGGGGAAATTGAAGCCAAGGATCATGGTGCATCATCTGACGCATACCGTGGCCTCTAATGTTCATTTGCTCTCCGGTTTCTTCTATCAAGGGGTGCAGACGATAGGCATGCTAGTGGATCTTCGGCGGCGTCGCGGGGCGGAATCTTCGCGGCAAGCCGCGGGATCGCCGGGGACCCAATATATGCAGACAGCATTCTGGGCGTGTGTTTTTCTGCAAGTCGTTTTCCTTGTCTGCGTGGCGACGTTTGCCGTTGCCGCAATGTATCTAGGGCACGTTGGCTACGTAAATTGGTTCCAATATGGTGCGGTCTGTACTTTGCCGCTCTATTTCGTGGTGACCTCGCCTCTCTTTTGTCTGGTGCAGCCGTCCACGGAAAGAGAAAAAACGGAAGGCCCCCAGGAAGAAACTACGTCGACGACTCAAGGTAGCATTTTACTAGTGTTGGTAAATTTCGCGAGCCCTATAGTACTAGCGTTGGGGGAGAATTCGGGGAGTTTTGGTCGGCTTTAAGTGTCGCTCGATTTCGGGCGCATTTTGGCGGGTCTCGCGGGCTAGTTTAGTTGGCGGGTTTTGCTCGATTTCAGGCTCATTGTGGCGGGTTTCGTGGGCTATTTGGCTGCGTCCGTGCATTTTTTTGCCTGGTTTTTGTCGGATTCCAGTGGGTGTTTGTTGGGTTTCCGTTGGTGTTGGGCGGTTTCTCGACGGATTTGTGTGGGTTGTCGCAGGATTTTGGTGCGTTTTTGGTAGGTTCTCTCCCCTCTCTCTCTTATCTTCTCTCTGTCTTCCCTTGTCTCTCTCTTCCCTTCTCTCTCTCTTCCCTTCTCTCTCTCTTCTCTCTCTCCCCTCCAAACCTTCCAAATTACATTGCAATTCCCACATCTTGAGAGCCTTCTCAATTTTCCATTGAGATTTGATAGCGCGTGCCGAGCAGTTAATAAATTGCACGCGCGATTTATCAAATCTCAGGCCTTCAAAATCTCAAAGGGCCCGACCCGGCCCGGCCCGGCCACCCCCTGAAACAGCATTAATCTACATCTGCTTTAACCACGTTTTTTTTGGGGCGCGTTTCCCGACGTCTAAATCGGCGTATTTAGGTGGTGTTTGGGGTTCAAAATGGCGGCACTTTTGAAATCCCTCGTCGCGGCCTCAAAACGGCCACATGAAAGGCCGGTCCAGCATGGTGTTTCTCCTTTCGGTTGATGGTTTTCGCGAGCTACTTCGGAGAGTTTTGGCCGGCTTTAACTATATAGTTTCGCTCGATTTTGGGCGCATTTTGGCGCGTTTCGCGGGCTATTTAGCTTAATTGGCGGATTTTAGGTGCATTGTGGCGGGTCTCGCGGGCGACGTAGCTTAGTTGGCGGGTTTTTCTCGATTTTACTGCATTGTGGCGGGTTTCGTGGGCTATTTGACTGAGTCCATGGATTGTGTTGCCTTGTTTTTGGCGGTTTCTCGACGGATTTCTGTGGGTTGTCGCAGGATTTTGGTGGGTTCTCTCTCTCTTCCTCTCTCTCTCTCTCTTCCCTTCTCTCCCCCCCCTCCAAACCTTCTAAATTACATTGCAATTCCCACATCTCGAGAGCATTCTCAATTTTCCATTGAGATTTGATGGTCCTTGCCGATCAGTCCATGTGTATCAATTGCAGGCGCAAGCGATTCCGTGATGACCGAAGGGGTTCATCCGCGCGACGATTTAGAACAGGCTCGAGTGTCCAGGACTGAGATGCACGAAGAGGCCCCAACTAGCCGGCAAACCGAGATTCCGTCGCGGCGAGTGTCAGAGGTGAATTCCGAGTTATCAGAGGCGTCCGAGTCCGATCCAGACTGTGAATGTCCGTCTTCTGTTTCGTCGGGAGGGTCCTCTGCCAG
>Ga0099798_10200_pt1 | contig 19820 bp, 14 predicted proteins | sample Uncmet_Sort29A_1_FD_89870 | JGI IMG/M metagenome (GOLD analysis project Ga0099798, IMG submission 89870) | Marine eukaryotic communities from CALCOFI LINE 67, Pacific Ocean - CN13ID_Sort29A_1 | ecosystem: Environmental > Aquatic > Marine > Oceanic | place: Pacific Ocean: Monterey Bay | collected...
GGTGGATGACTACGATTTGCGCTGCACTTGGGTTTTCCCAATTGGTAATCTGGTGGAACCCAGTGGAATCCCCGCTCTGGCTTTTTTCAAAAGGGTTCGCGGACCAAGCCGAAGACTCGCTCGCGGCCGTCGCGGACCGCAACCAACGGCCGCACCCACCCCGTTTGCTCACCCAAACAGCGCAGCAAGTCACTTTAAACGCCTGCGCAGAGCGCGAAAGCGACATTGTTGACCACGAAAGGGAAGGCGGTAGTAGTAGTGACGGGTCGAGAGTGCTGGTGCAGTCACCGCAGCGTAATTTTTTGTGCGCGTTGGCCATCGCGTGGTTTTGCGCGAGTTTTGGGTACTACGGCATCAGCATGAACGCGGCTGCGATTGGGGATTTGTACATCACTACGTTTTTCAGCAGCGTCATGGAATTCCCGTCGTATTTGATGATTTGGTGGGCGTATTCACGTCTGGGCAGACGGCGGCCCACGGTTTGGTGTTTTTTTGTCGCGGGTGTGTTTTGCGCTCTGTCCGGCTGGTTCCCGGTGGGTAATGTGAGGATGTGCATGGTCGTGATCGGCAAGTTTTTTGTGTGCGCGGTTTTCGCAGCGATTTACATCTATTCCGCGGAGGTGTTCCTCACCCGCGTGCGCAGCACAGCGATGGGGTATTTGTCGGTGTCCGCACGCATCGGAGGTATTCTCGCGCCGATGCTCATCAGTTTGGGCCCGGCCGCGCTGGTGATGCCTGTTTTTGCGGTTTCTTTTTGGGTCAGTTCCGCGGCTTGTTTGGTGCTGCCGGAAACGCTTGGGCGCGTGCTGCCGGAGACGCTCAGTGATCTCCAGCAGGCGTGGGATTCCACGTCGCCCTTTTGGCGAGCGTCCTGTTGTTGGGGCGGCTACCGCGAGCTGGACGAGGTCGAATTGCAGATCGGCACGCTGGACTCAGACATTAATATCAACGGCAATACGGACAGTAATTTACCCATCGGTAACTCCCGGAATGGCATGCAGGTCGTCGAGATGATGGAAGCAACTCCCGGCGATCGGGCCAGTCTCTCGCCGCAAAGCCCCGCCACTGACACGCGTCTTTAAAGCTTGAAAATAAATATCAAATATAAAATGGTGGGTGGTGACAGTAATTTCAAGCGGTCGGATCAAGATGAATGAAAAATCCTGGATGAATTATGAATATGAATATCTGATTAAATTTGGATCAATTCAATTGATATTGAAATTTATTTTACAAACAGTTAAATTTAATCCAAAATCTAAATTTCAGATGTCTATTTATGTGTGGGGCTCACAGATTATCATTGATCGAATCATGGTTTTGGAATTTTGCGAAAGTTGGATGGCGATATTGTTAATTTGTTTTGTGTCAATTATTTGAGCAATAATATTATCCCGGTAATCAATTTATTTGTGGTTGATAGTATTTTCATTGAGAAACGTCTTTAATTAAAGCAATTTGAATTTGAATTCAAGGATTACATCGATGCAATGATCATTGGTGATTTAAAATTATTTTCGAAATATCTATCCCAGGATTTTGGGACAGGCTCGGGTTTGACCCGTGTGCCGGCCTTTTGGATCCTTCGTGGGATGATGATGTTGCCGCTGTTGCCCAAACCGACAATTTGGAAGCAAATGACGCCGTTTCGGTAATTGTTATTCCCCGTGTTGGATCATCTTTTGTAATTTTATAATTTTAATTTGTTTTCTCATCCAGAATATTTTATTTGCAAAAACGAAAGCCAATACAATAAATTTAATGTTCCTATTACGAAATTTGCATTTTTCATGAAGAACAGAACGTCAACGGTTTTGGTGTATTATTTGAATGTCAAAGGTGAAGAGAAAGGGCGACAGCCTTGACGACAACGCAGGATCGGATGCATCGTTTTCGTCTTCATGTTCTTTTTCGTGCTCGAGCAGCAGTAGCAACAGTATTGGTGCCGATTCAACAGACGAAGACAACGATTACAACGAAGATGGAGGGTTTGTATTTCGTCGGGAATGTCACAACATCCGCCAGAAGTTTCTAAAACGATTCCGTAACAAATACCACGAGAAAAGAGGATCTGGAACAGGTCGTGAATTTTCTTGCGGTTCAAAATGGAAAATGCAGAACAGAGGCAGTGTTGAAATGGAAAATGCAGAACAGAAGCACGTGGCGCGACATCGACGGGCAACATTTAAACAAAAACCAGAAACTCGGGAGTCGATGTTTTTGTTCCCCCCGCGACATGGTTCCATGAGCGCGTCCACCCAAACGGCAACCATGGCTCCTCCTCTTTCTCTTGGCAGCAGAAAAAGCCGATTATCGCGGCTGTCAGTCGCGCCAAATTGTTTTTCCTCCGGTAATTCTGTGAAAAGAGCGTCTGTTATGGCCCGCAACAGCATCTTGCAAACCTTCACACCGCAAGCTTCTGATGTTGCTCGCGGAGCGAAGAATTCGCGAGGGACGGTTTTACTACAATTTCTTGTCTTTTGAAAGCTTTTTAAATTACAAATTCAAATGCCCAGATTGTAATATTGTTTAACATTTTAAATTTTTTGAATTATTTTCACGTTCAGAATCCAAATTGGAGTGCATTGTTTTGTTTTTTTCATCCAATTGGAGGTGATAGCGCGCGGTGATGATTTACGGGAGACATCTGAAATGGCGGCTAGAATTGCTGTTCGTGCGGAGGTGGCTTGTCTTCGTCAAGGTGGGGGGAGCGATGGATCTATGAACGATTTTCTTTTGTTGTGGATGTCGGGTTCTTGTGCTTGGCGTTTTCAAGATTAATGGCAAAGTTGTTTGTTTTTTGTTTCAATGATTATATTTTTAATTTTAACTTGATTTTGTTTGAAATTATTTTTCCGATATCTCGAACAAAGGCGGTGCGGAACGTATTTTCGCTCGGCAAAGTTTATTCAGATGAATCGCGAGTGATAATTTAAATGATAACAATGAAAATGATTTTTTTATAATTTGACTAAAATATTAGATATCAAAATACGTTCTCAATGACAAGATACAATACCATCTAATTATTCAACACAATTACAAAGTAATTAATGGATCGGAAATTTGGAAGGCCAAGCAGCCAAAGCAGAATCTGCGGTGTCAGAAGCATGAAAACAAAATTCAACCCAAAACAGAGGTGGTCGTTTTTGGTTCGTGTGTTGTTGACTACGTTTTCCAGATGTTGATGATTGTTGATTATTTGATTCATTGGCTAAGTAAGTTGAAGAAGCATTGGAATGCATATCGATTGCACACAATATCGCCAAAATTCTCAAATTCAAATTTCAATTTTTCAAAATAATTTCATAATAATATGGTGAACGCAACATATTGAAAAACATTATTTTCTCAAGGTGTATGCATGCGTGTGTTGGTTGGTTCATGAATTCATACATCAAAGCGAACAATTTAAAACAATGTGTTAAACAAATAAATAATTATCGTATTGAAATCACATTTTATTTTGAATCATATAATTAATGATTAATTATTATTTTTTATCATCAATTGGTTTGATTGAAATATATTATAAGATATTTAAAGATATTATGAAAATTATATATTTATAATAATATAATAATTTATTTCCATTTTAAGTACAAGATCATTAATATTAATTTCAATTATTGTTTTGAATATAAAAACATTTTTTCATATGGAAAGAAAAACGTTTATTTAAGATTTTAAATATTCATTCCCACATTGCACCAGTCATCAATGTCCTGATATTTTCAAAATTTTATTTTTTTTCAAACCAATTGATATATATATATATATATATATTTATTATTATAATATTTATAAATTGTTTATACTTAATACATCCCATCGTTTTGAAATTAATATTTGATCTCAAATTGTGAATTAACGGTAATGAAAATTTAAAAACAATTCATTGTCACATTGATTTTAATTTCTGGATTTGACATTTGGGAAGCTGGAATCTGAAATCAAGACCATGGCTGCCGAGAAATTTCAGGAAGCGGTCGAGGCCATCAAACGATGCCAAAACGAGGCGGACCGCCTCCCATCCCTCTTCACACTCCTCTCCACCAATTTCAACCACATCGTCTTCTTGCTAATTTTCTAAACGTTTTTGTTTTTGTTTTTACTTTTAATTTATTTTTCCAATTCTTGAACACGTTTTGAATTTTTTGATTTTAGTATCTTGATGTTTTGATTATTTTTGATAGGTTTCGCAGAGCCAAAATATTGATACGGCCTTGCAATCATTGGACGTCCGACAACATGGGCCCGGAATACTCGCTTTTTTAGCAGTACGCTTCTTGATCAGATTTCGTTTAATTGAACATAATTTCTTTCAATTTCATGAAATTTCATCTGAAATGGTGTGATTTCTGCTTGATATTCCAACATTGTTGCAAAATTCAGGCGTGGGGGAAAGATTTGCAGAAGGTGCAGGCCCCGCGGTATGCGGAATACGTGTGCGCGTTTCTGCAAGAATTCAGCCAGCTCCAGCAGCGAGAATTCGCATTGCAATTCGGTTTCGAAAACTTTTTCATCGACGCAATGCGGTATTTCGCATCAATATGCGACAGTTTGCAGCAAAAAGAAGGTGTGTTTGTGCTGTACACAGCAGTCAAGATTTTTCAAGGGCAGTACCCGGAGGTTTTAAGCGGGGTGCATGTGGCGTTTGTGAAATTGGCGTTGAAATGTAAAGCGTATTCCCTCGCCAGAAGGGTATTGGACAACCCCGTTTTCGATCTCGGAATCAACGGCCAAAACTCCGCCACTTGCACCCCGGAGGAGTTTTTGCTCTATTTTTATTACGGCGCGTGCGTACGGATCGGTTTGAAACAATTCGACAAAGCGTTGCAAAGTTTATTGCTCGTTTTGGCACCACCAACGGTCTCACCGTCGGCGATCCAGAGCGACGCCTATAAAAAGTACGTTCTCGTGTCGTTGCGGTGTCGCGGGTTCGTTCCACCACTTCCAAAACACACTTCCGCGGCGGTGACGCATCTGGCGAAGGCCAAGGGGTATTGTAAAGACATCGTTGATGCATGGAGCGATGTGAAATCGGATGGGAGCAAATTGGAGCAAGCCATCAACAATAATAGTCGAACCATCTTGGCGGACGAAAACATGGGCTTGTGCAAGCAACTTCTCGACGGCCACAAACGATGGACCATCAAAGAACTCACCAACACGTACCTCTCCCTCCCACTTCCCGATTTAGCCAGAAGAATTGGACCCAGCGTCAGCAACGAGCAAGTGATTCAACTCTTGATGCAGATGGTGGAGGCAGGGGAGGTGATCGCTTCCATCGACGTCATCAACAACGTTGTGTTCTTCGACGAAGCTGGTTTGATATTTCTGGATTTCATTTTAAGTTATTGTGCTTGCGGATTGAAAGTGGCGACATCAAAATACACTTAAAGCCAATGACCAATGAGTAATGGTTGCAATTTGATCGCTAATGCGACATAGCATTGCCGTTTTGAAAAATGGGTATTTCCACCCAGCTTTCGGGTGGCTAACCCTCCGCAGACGCAAGCGATAAAAAGATTTTCTTTCCTGTCTTCTGAATGTTGATTCGCATGTTTTTCGAAACATTGTTGAAATATTTCAATTTCAAAATGAAAGTTATAATGATCTTAAATCAATTTTTTCTTCCAAAACAATTTCTTTGAGCTGCCCAGCAACAGGAGAACGCAGAGTTCGGAGTGAAAATCGAGGAGCAGATGGATCATGTTCTGAAGCTTGCGCGGCGCATGCAGTCGATGGAGACCGACATCCAAAGCAGTGAAACGTTTGCGAAGAAGCAGCGGGCGCGCGGCCGAGCGAGTGACAGCGTGCTACCGGGAGAAAGCGGGAGCGCATCAAGTTTACACGAGCAAGGTTTTCACGATTTTGGAGAGGGACAGTGCAATTCCGATCTGATGGATGTTTGAATCTTGATAATTAATCAACATTCATTTTGATCTTGATAAAATATTAAGTAACTCAATAATTATTAATTAATGCCATTGCAATCAATTACCACATGCAAAAGTCAAACCAATCAGTGTTCAAGAAAATTTGTTTTAAATATTTCATTTCAATGCCAATGCATGAATTTTAATCACAATATTTCAATTTAACGTGTTATCCAATAATAATCGATTTGGATTCTTCAACACCGAATTAGGAATTCCCAACACGTTTTGTCGATTTGCATTATTTTTTCAATGACAATACATTATTACATTTTGTGCGAGTTGTGGATTCTTGCAGCTTCTTACATATTGTATTTTGGTATGGTTCCATACTCATAAATTTGTTGCACCATTTTCATTTTTAATAACATGACGGATTTGATATGAATAATATTGTGAAGATTTCACATCATTATTTGTCGTTTGTTCTCAGATTTTTTCCATTCGTATGTGTTGCCAAAGCAATCGACAAGTGTTGGAATTTTGAGTGCGCATGCAACATTCAATATAAAGTAAAAATTTCAATTAAACGTAATAAATATAATTTGATATTAAATTTCATTAAATTCTAAATCATTGATATCATAATTATTAATTTATTCATGATTTTATTCATCAATTCTTGTTTAACATTTTACTTTGATAAGTGTAGGTCAAGATGATGTAGTAGGACCAGATAGCAAGTAATTACTTTTGAATAACAGTACGTGTGAAAAAAAGTCGTGTTCAATAATATTTTTCGTCTTGAGTTCTTTTTCAGTTCTGAGTACAATATTTCAAAATTAAGCATAAGTAGTAATATTGATTACAAATTTACATATTTTAATAGAATTCATTAATTAGTTAATTAATTAACATGCATCATTGCATTGTTTGATAATATCATTCAGATTTGACATCAATTCGTTGTGTGCGTCGAGAGTTCACCCAACAAAAAAGAGATGGTCGGGTTCAAATGTTCTTTTGTATGCATTTCACGGAAAAATTGAAAATTTAAATGATTTTATTATTAAAAAATTAAAAGTAATGTTTCAGAAAAAAACAAATCGGACGTTTGGCATACACGTCCATTCCAAGCAACGGCGTTTTCGAATATTTTATAAAGTTTACAAATTAAGATTTTATTACAGTTCGAGATCGTTTGTTCTGAAATTCAAATTCTATTGATCCATATGATTTTATGTTTGGATTCCATACGTTGTAACCCGATAATTACAATGTATCGAATTATTACCAATGGTCGAATTTGATTATAATTTATATTATTAATTGGTCACATTTGATCCACAACGCCACAATCTCTATTGTCGGCAAGAGTGTGTTTGTCGTCAATTTTTGCAAACAACAAAAGTAAAACAACGCAACAACGCAACAATTTCTTTTGACGACAAAGAGTTTGTTCGGAATCAAATTTTGCAAAACAACAAAATCAATGTATCGGAATTCAACATTCTTTACATTGATTTTAAATTTTTATTCTTGAAGAGATCACATGAGATGCATTCATTTCAATTCAAAGTTGTACGTTTTTAAATTGAGAGTTAATCACGTTCTTACAGATGGTGGCGGCGGCATCGCTAGATTTTTTTGTCGCGTGTAATTTCTCAAATTTTTAAGTCAAAACACATTTTGTTTTGGCAACACAATCAGAGTTCAAACATTCAATTGCAAAAGTTTTCAATTAAGTATGTAGATATTTTTTACATAATTATCACATGTTGACACCAAGAAATTATTTGAAATTATTACATGTTGACATCAAACAAATTATTTGAAAAAGTAATATTTCATGATAATAATTAATATGTTTGAATATTAATTAATAGTTAATTAATCATTTAAATCATGACATTGTTTAATAGCATTTTACGTAATTATACAAAATTGTTGCCATTTATGTAAAACATATTTTACCATTCGTTGTTTCAACGCGTCGTATTCTCCAATAATTATTTTATTCGTTGTGTTCACGCGTCGCATTCGCCAACATTCCACATGCAACAATATAAATATATTATTTGAAATTCAGTTATTAAAGTAATTTAATCAATTAATTTTTCAATTAAAATATTTTAATCAATTTGTAAATCGATGTGGATGATAACAGAAAGTGTTCCAGTTTGTTGGATGAAGTAGTAATTGTGAAAGTTTTAAGTTGGTAATTATTGCATACGTATTTTGAGGTATCCACGTCGACATTTAACCAGCAGAACATTCGTCATTAATAAAATTATTTTATTAATAGGAACAGTTTAGTTTTTTACGTATCTAAAATTGTTGTCGAGAAACTATTTCATTTGTTTTTACAACGCGTCGAGTTCTCCATTTTGATTCAATTTTAAAAAATAAAATATTTCAAATGCAAACATGTTTAAATTCTCAATTTAATGGTCATTCCAAAAGTTGCCATTCAAATTGAATCTAATTATCCAATTAATTTGTAAATTGTTATTATTTTTGCCAAATTAATATTGAATCATTGTTATTAATTAAAATCGTTTCTTGAAGGATTCAGCAGTAATTTACTAATTACATATGCAAGTATCTAAATTTTGATTGTTATTTGTTTCGATAGTACGATGGAAATCAGTCAAACCATACCCTTGAGAGGCTAGAAGTTTCAGAAGTTGTAGCCGTTATTTTAGAAATATTGAAATGAATCAGAATTGTTTGTTTTTACGTACCCCAAGGTGTTGTCAATATTTAGTATGACAAATATTTCAATTTATTGTTTCAACGCGTCGTGTTCCGTCGTTTTCTCTGATATTTATTCAACAAATCTTTCAAATTGTAACCACATGTTATTATTTAATTAATTTAATACAAATTGAGTCAATCAAAATGTTGTGAGTTTAAAATTTCTAAATCAATTGAAATGTTGTGAATGTAAATGTAAACCTCAATTAAATGCAAAATTTATATAATTAAGCAATCATTACATTGTTTAAATCATTGAATTCTTTGGTATTGCATACGTTTTACACCTTTTACCTACCTCCAAACCATGTCGGCTCCATTGCCTCTGGGTTGCAGTGTTGCATATAAGAATTTTGATTATTTTTTGGATCAACCAGCAAGTTCTCATTACATATTGATTTCTTCTGCAAAACAACGTAAGTTTTTTTCCACAAAAGAATAGGCCACGTCGGATACATTTACATTTGTTTAATTTCACATACATTTCATATTATATGATTTTTCAAATCACAGAGCATGCTGAAGGAGCATTCATTTTTGTACAGTACCAAAATAACAAATCATAGTTGATGTTTTGTTTTGGCGTTTGCATTCCAATGCCATTCACAAAGCAATTGGTCACGGTGTTTTATTTTCAAAATATATTTTACATTTTTGATTCTTGAAACACATTTGACACCAATGAGATTTGATTTTGTTGTATTGAGTCAACCATTTTAATTTTCATTTGCACGTAATTTTTATTTTCAACACAAATTGTTTTTTCAATCCATACTTGGTGTGTTTGATATTAACAAGAAGAACCAAAATTAATTAATTAATAATCAAATTTGAATAACAATGATGGATCATTCAAAACATCGAAACAAATAATTATTTGGCAATTTATATTTCATTCTTACAACATAATCGGTGTATCTTATTGTATGGGGGTTTATTCAATATATCATCGCAATGTTGGTCGCATCAAAGTTTCTCCATTCTTTTTTGACCGGCATTGTTTTTTTGCGGGGACCCCACGTGGCAATTAAAAAATTGAAAACAATCGATGAACATTTCTTGAATCTTGGATCAAGCAGTTAGTAATCCTAATCCAAAACAATTTTAAAACAGAAAATGGAAAATATTGTCAAAATACAATTGAAGACAGAGCAGAGCGTCTTCAATTGTATTTTCTTTTTTACCAAAAATATTTTTGCTTACGTACATATTTCAAAATTAATTTGTATGTACATTGTTGGTACATGTTTTTTTTTTTGCTACAACGTTGTACGTTTCATATCATGTTACAATCATATCATATTGAATAAAATGCCATCAAATTACAATTCACAATGCCGCAATGCGAAACATCAATATTTCATCATTTGTTATAATATTCATTATTTAAATTCAACACATTATAATTCAAAATCATTATTTTGAATTTATCTGTTATATTATTTTAATTCAAAATATGATTTAAAATAATCTGTTCGTAAAATTTAAATTATGACACAGCAATTTAAAATAGGCAATCGTCGCCCATTGCAATTCATTGAATCATTTCGCATTTTTTGAAAATTTCTTTTTAAATTCTAGTTGTGATAAAAACAAAACGTTCAATTGAATAAGATAATTTGCAGGAAATTAATTAATTTTAACAATGGCTCGTTCAAACATGCTTCGCTTGGTCGCCACGTTCGTCGCGCTCTTCACGTCGTCCATTTGGCTTGCCGGTTGTACAAAAAATGAGACGTATGCTCGGAAAGAGAGAAATGTGGACAATACTGGTTGGGATTGGGTCACGACTATCCGTTACAAGAATAAGAATGGCAGTTACACCATTGTAAGCGAAGTCCGGGAACCGTGCAACGAACATGGCAAAGTCTTTACCAATCCCCTTGAGACCCAGCCCCCAAGGGGTCATAAGAATTTGTTTTACATGTTCTGGTATTTTTGAGAATATGAACCTCAAACGTTGCACAGGAATTTATAAAATTGGCATTTTGATTATTTTGGCATGAATATTCATTGATGATTGTTTCAATCGATCGCGTTTTTTGATATTTGATTTTTGTCTTTTCGTCCGGGCGTACGTGCGGAGAATTAAAAACAAATGATTCTTGAGGTTTTACTTTTTTTGTTTTTGTAGCCATTTTACACAATTTTCAATTCATTCAAAAATCAAATCGATTTTTAATACATTAAATACTAAATAAGCGACATCTGATGACAATTGTTTCAAATTTTGAGACGTTCATAAACGTTTTGATTTTCTAATTTTTGCTTCAGAATTGTTTTTTGTTCATTACAAATGTTTCAATTTGAAACAATTGCCAACAATCGTTCCTAAAAAAACAGATCGGTTGATATTGTTTTAAAATCCTCATTGCCTTCAAATTTGGTTTTCAGATTTAGAGAAAGGCGAAGGCGGAGTGAAACGTATTATTCATAATTTAATTTATTTCAATTTTCCTTCCAGGAGTTTGTTTCAACAGTCATTTGATTTTATATTGATTATAATAATTAATTTGATATTGTTTTGGATTTGTTAGGCAAAACGAATGCCCAAAATAACCAAAAAATTGCCCCTGATAATGGCAAGGCGCCTGCACCGTCCGGTTTCAAGAATATTCATCAGATATCATTATTGTTTTGATTCATTTGCAACGTAAAACGACGAATCGTATGCTTTGATTATCGGCAATGTAATTTAATGTAAATATTAAAATGATCAGATGATCATATTATTCAAATTGTACGATGTTGATTTGTGAGGCAAACCAGCCCAGAACGCAGGTAAGCCGGTGAACCAGAATGGCAAAAGAGGCGCGTCAGACGCTTTTCAAAAGGAGATTAACAATTCCAAACAAGGAAAAAAGCTGAACAGCGACCCGGCTAACAAGCCGAGAAGCTTGTCGGACGAATTTCAAGGCGCGGCTAATCAAGACAAAACGGGAAAAAGATTGGCTAAAAAATCAAAACATTAATTTCTGCCCGAAATGGAAAGATGGTCGAAGTTAGCCAACAAAAATGGAAATATTGAGTTACAAAAAAATTGTTTTAATTTGCAATGGGCACGAATTTATGACCAATGAATTATGAGTGACCCATGGCAGCATTAGAAAGTCATCGTTTCAAATGGAAAACAAACCAGTCCAATTTTGACACGCTTGTTGATGGAGCGTTTTTGAAAGTGTGGTTGCTTTCCAACAGATTGGATGTTGCTATTTTTCATACTTGATTTAGGCCTTGCAACAACTCCATTGCCGATTCGCCCAGTTTGTTTTAAGTTCGAAAACAAATCATTCATCAACAAGACAAATGAAACCGCGGCCGTTCAAAAACAAAGCATTTTTAATTAAAGACGAATGAAATCATGACCAGTAATTTGTCATGTTTTTTTTTAATTTTATTATTTTATTTCATATTTTAAATTCAAAATTTGAAATTATTTATTTAAATTTTTGTTATTTTTCTCTATTCCAAATGGAGTTTCTATTGTTTCACAACAGTCGTATGACATGGGATGTCAGGAAATTATATGCAACATCAAATCAAAAACCATGTTTTGCATAAAGTAATGTAGAAATCAGACAATTGTTTAGGCAGTCTAATGTGTAGTCAAAGTTTTTTGTAGGGTGTCGGCGAATTAAATTATTAAAATAATAAAATATTTGTTACGTATCAATTTACGCGTCGAGTTCTCCAAAAAAAGACCACGAAATTTTGTTTGAAGTTGAAACGATCATATTCATTATTCATTTGATTGTTTCACTACTTTCAACATGCATTTATTTTCCACGAAAACATATTGACATCAATATTTCTGGATTGGAATCTTTATTTTTGATGCCATTGATTCACATGTAAAACAATTCGAATTTAGTTTCAAAAACAAATTAATTTAATCTCAAAGTACCAAATATTTTTTTTGCAAAAGTTAAAAGAAGATAATTACCATATTGTCAAATTGCAGAAGTTCAACGTTTTTGGAGTTCCAAACGTTTGGGAGCTATTGGTGATCACCAATTTGTTGCACATTACTCCAACGGTGACACATTGATTGTGATTGCATATTTGCGGAAATCCTCATTTTTTGAATGTATTTTGATTCTTTTGAATATACATTCAAGCACGGTTTTTCAAATTACCAATCAACATCAAATGTAAAATCCAAAAATGAAATGAATTTAATTAGCATTTCTGAATCAATAATGATCAATCTATAAAAATTAATCAAACCCCAATCAATATTTTTTCGTTTGTTGATTTCATCATTGGCACAATATTTTTTGTATACATATTTCACAATCATTTTAATTTTTATTAAACAATCGATTCCAAAATCAATACATTTCATGATTCATATTCCAAATAATTCCATATTTAAATTTATTTTGCTACAAAATGAATCATTTACCAATTAAAATTTTTTGATTCATATTGATATTCAAATTAAAATGCTTAATTATCATTTTTTCTTTGAAATGTTGCATGATGGAACAGAGCTATTGCTGATTATAATTATTTTATTGAATTTCCAAGCATTGACGTTTTCGTAATTTGATAATTTTTCATTATTTGCCATATATTTCCAATTTGGATTAACATCAGTTTGAAATACATTATAAATCAAATACAATCACGGATTAATCAGTTTTCAAGATGAGCCGTACAACTAGCAGCGCCCGATTCACTGCAAGGGTCGTCTACTCTGACGATTCCGACAACGATTGCGGATACAATTGTCCCGAGAATGTTTTTCTTATTTTTAGTTTTCAAGTTTGACATGACTTATAAATGTTATTATTAGTTTCTTACTAATATAATAATATTTAAGAATTAAATTTTAATTTATTTGATCAATTCAATTCCGATTTAATGAAATTTCCAGTTTGAGAAATCGTGTTCATTTTCCAATCTTCATTGTTGATGCTGTTTCAGACTCGAACCGGACGGCTACGTACAGCAACCATCGCCATTCACGTTATCGTTCCCCCAGCCCGCAGCAGAACAGAACCACGCGCACCACACGTGTGGTTTACCAGAATGATCCTTCCCCCGTGCACCGTTCCAGCCGTCGCACAAACCGCAGTAATCGCCGTGATTCCACCTCCTCAGAGAACAGCACTGTTGGGATGTTCAAGCCGATCAAGAACCCGCGCCCTGCCGACATGACCTTGAGGGAATGGATCGACCTTGCCGGTGCGTGCGATGGTGGTCGTGTGTTCCAGTGTCTCGATGCTTGCGATTGGGATCCCGTTCGCGTTGCGAAGCTGCTCAATGAGCCATTGTTGTTTGTCGGTGCGTTATGTCTCATGAGGGGACACAAGGAAAACCTTCCGGATGATGTGAAAAATGATATCACGAGCGCTCACCAAAAACGCGGCGAGGCCATGGGCATCAAGGTGAAGGATTTGCGTTGCAGGCGTGAAACTCGTCGTGTTTCCGTTTCTTCGGTCTCTTCTGTTAACAGCACGATCGCGACTTTCAAGCCGATTAAGAACCCGCGCCCTGCCGACATGACCTTGAGGGAATGGATCGACCTTGCAGGTGCGTGCGATGGTGGTCGTGTGTTTCAGTGTCTCGATGCTTGCGATTGGGATCCCGTTCGCGTTGCGAAGCTGCTCAACGAGCCAGTTCTGTTTGTCGGTGCGTTGTGTCTCATGAGGGGACACAAGGAAAACCTTCCGGATCATGTGAAAAATGATATCACGAGCGCTCACCAAAAGCGCGGAGATGCAATGGGCATCAAAGTGAAGGATTTCCGCGGTTAAATATTAGATTTATTGAATTGATTATGAATTTGCAAAAGTATTTTTGAATTTATAAATGATCTCAATACGTACTTACTAAGTTACTATTAATTGTTATTCATTGATCTGTTTCAAATTTTAGATTTGATTAATTAACAAAATTTGAAAACAATTTTGACCTGTAAATCATAATTAATTTATTTGTCATATTAGAATGCAAATCTATTATAGTTCAATCACGATATTGTCATGTGCAAATCCATTTTTTGAATTTGGCCTTATTTTGGGTAAATCAATCAGATTTAATTTTTGAATATGTATATACTATAAGTATATATATTAATACAATATTTTATTTTTTATTATCAGTTAAATTCTTTTCAATTCATAGTCTGGCACATCGGGATTAAATTTTTGTTTTTAAAATACGCAACGGATCAAATATATTCACATTATGGCAATCAATTTGACAGCTTTTTTCTTCTCATGTGTTTTGTTTTTGTATTTTTGATATTCGAGAGTCTCCACAATCATTGGTGGCGCGTTCTGCAATTGGAGATGTTGTCACAAGTTGACAACACAACAAGTTATGATGACATTTCATGATTACATCGATAGCATCATTGGAAAAATAATAAAATTTAAAATTAGAAGTGTTTAAATTCTTGCGTATTGTCCAGATTTTGAATTATTGTATTGTTTCAACGCGTCGTGTTCCGTCGTATTCTCTAATGTCACGAAAAGCATATCAAATTCTGATTCGAAAATGTTATATATAATGAGTAATTCATTAATCAATAATATTAATTAATTACATAGTAATTATCATCAAAATTCAATTCAATAATATTAATTACAATTTGAATAAATTCGAATTTTGTCCACACAGTTATCTTTGTCAATAGTTAATCGTTCATCATTAATCTTTTTTTTGAATTTTTTTGTAATATTGAATGTTGGTACATTTTCACATGTTTGGATTTATTTGCTATTCATTTTTAAACACCAACACACATATTGTTTTGAAATATTGAAGTATATTTAGTTTTTGAGAAACATAAATAATTGAATTGAGATTGGTCAGAACACGGGTTAGTTTTTGTTACGGGCATTGCGGAGATTCGTCATGAAAGTTTTCTTCTTGGCGACTTTTTTAGGCTTGGTTGCCGCCATCAACATGGATGGTGGTAGATTTCCAAAGCCAGATGCTTCTCGGCAAGATGGGCATGATTTCGTCAATAGCAACGATGAAGCTGATGGACGGCAGTTTGAACTCGACAGCGCGGATGACAAAATTGCCTTAAAGTTTGCCACAAGCGATCAGGGGCTTTCATTGTTGGGAATTCCAAGATGCTGCGCGAAAAAAATGTCTAAACAAGAAAGGATCAAATAATTGGTCAAGTATGGTATTTACTATTTAATATTCAAATATAATTTTAATGTTTATTAATATTTGATTGATCATTTCATGTAGCGTTTGTGGAGTTCGAGTTTTTGTCATTCACAATTTAATGCGATTATAAATCTTTATCAAATTTTCATTGGTGATCAATATTGCAAATGAGATTAAAAGATTTTGAATTAAAATTATCATCGCTACTATTGTGTCTTTTCAGCGCAACACAAGGACCCCGAGGTGGTGCTGGAACAGTTGGATCGGAAGAACGCGGAGATGCGTGCCCAGGAGCTCACCGAAACCAAAGGCCGCGGCCGGTGTTTGGGGTGCGGCAGGAATTGGCTCACCGCGCAACTTGCTGAGTGGGCTGCCCCAACAACATTTTGAGTACGATCAACAAGGAGTGCCCAATTTGCCCGAAATGTTCACATGGAGCGAGGTCAATCCCGCATTTTTGTCAATACAAATTATTAATTATCCAACATTTTGAATTTGCAAGAGGAATGGAATTCAATAATTCAATATTATTATATTTATCAATATTGATTTGCTTTGAAATCTAATAGATTAATTAGTAGAACAATTTTGACAAGTTAATCAGCCTTCAGAATTAGTTTATTTTTCATTTTAGAATTAAATTTAAATATTATAAAATTAAAAAATTTACTATTAAATGAGATTTAGTTCATTTTACATATTACGATATCAATATTAATATTATCTAATCTTGCATTCATATAATTCATGGGGGAAATTTCATGAGCATGTGTAAATCAATCTTTTCTGAATTTTTGGCTATCTGGGGTCCAAAGCCAATCCATCGACCGTCATTTTTTTGCTGAAGTGTTCGACAATTGGTTGGTCAATATTGCGAAGGACACCAACAATCAATAATTCCGCGTGTCGACGGAGACAGACAACTGCTGGATCTGCAACAAGCCGGGCAAAGACCACGCCAAATCCAAAGACGGGAAGATGATCATGTGGTGTCGTCCCCGCGCCGCCATCGCGAATTGACTACACAACAAGACCACAATCAACTCGTTGAAACAAGACACACCAACACGAAAACCTAGCGATCTGAACATGAAGAACTTACATATTCCCAAAAAACAAGACCAACATTCACATCGAAGCCAAAATATTAAATCTAAAACCACGTTACCACAACATAACACATCAAAAACAACAACAAGCCAAAATGGTAAATGCAAAACAACGTTACCACAACATAACACATCAAAAATAACAACAGAAATACCGACAACAAAACGGCGCCGCCCTCACTCCCCAAGCACAGCAACATTGCACCCAGAACAATCCACACCAACATCGCAACGCAATGCGAAATGCCGGCGAGTTGCCACGCCGAGTGCCACACAAAACACAGCCACACCAAACACAGCCACACCAACCCATAACGAGTTATCTGCGCAACACCCGGATTTGCCACCATCATGGTTTAAAATCCTGGACAATCGCACATACGAATGTCCAATTTACCGCGATTTGCACGCTCAAGACCACTTGGATTGGTGCTGGCAGCTAGATTCTCCCGGTAACCAGACGGTTTTACCTGATCACGTCAGTGAAGCCATGGAAAAGTCTGCAGCCAACCCACTTGATGCCCTAGATAATGCGGAATCCGCTTTGGAGCATTGGTTAACGCGTAAACAACAACTCGCCAAGCAGTGGGAAGACGAACGTAACACATTAGCGCCACATGTGCGCGATATTTTGGGAACACAAAAATCCATCCCGCTCTTGCGGGAAATCATGAAAGCAGCTGATAGCCCCGACAATACTTTCTGTGACGATTTAGCACAAGGGTTCCCACTGACCGGAACCGCAAACATTTCCGGAGAAGGAGAGTTGTTACCACACGCAGACCCCGAGATTTCGCGCGACAAACTTTTCAGCGATGCCAAAAAATATAGAAACGCGGAAGCAATCGAACGCACAACAAATTCGAAAGCCGACGGCGAAGTATACGATTTGATGCTGGCTAAAACACTGACGGACCAGGAATCAGGCATTTGTAAAGAACTCGAACTAACGCAGCATCTGTGCGACACTTCCTCGTTCTGTTGCCGTTTTCCCAGGGATGAGGGCATGAAAAGAAAGGTCAACGAACTGACCGGAGAAAAATACGAAGTGCGTAAGGTGAGGTGTTGCGACTATTACAAATGTGCGCATTTGAACCGTGCTTTTCGAGCCACGGAAAAATTCGCTTGGCAACATATCGACCATGTAGCCGCTCTAGGCCGGGGCATGCGAGCAGCAGCAGAGACTCTTGCACAAAACACATCGAAAAGCAACAACAACAATGCTACCGACGAACTCACATCCGACATGAGCCTGGAACTGGCAGCCGACGATTTCAGCGGGGCCTACAACTCTCTCCCGATTGATAGCCGAGATCTTCCGGCAGCAATCGTAATGCTTTTTGACGCTCAAGCAAACAAGCCCCGCGTGTTCCAAACTTTGGCATGCCCGTTTGGTTCAGTAGGTTCCGTCGTATCCTGGGGGCGCACCTCCAGAATGTGTCAACGCATCTTGTCTGTAGTGTTTGGTTTACCAATCAGCGTATATGTGGACGACATTATGAGCGTGTGGCCAAAACAACTACGCAAGCGAGCCCAAAAACTCATCCAGCGCATCCTAGAAGAGTTACTGGGTTGGAAACTTGACAAAGGCAAATCCGAAGGCGGTGCATCTTTGGTTGGCTTGGGAGTTCAAATCACTATGGACCCAAGCACACAAAGCGAATTCATGTCTTTCACTTTGCCAGATGCAAAGAAAACAAAGTGGTTAACAGAACTGCAAGCCCTCATTCAGAGTTCCCACGTAGACAGCGCCCGAATGAGTAAAATGTGCGGCAGACTTTCTTGGTCTGCTACGTACATTTTAGGCAGAGGCACCCGCAACCAGTTACGCGCGCTGTACAACCACAACGCACAGTCAAAGTTCCATACAAAAGTCTCAGCTCGCACGTGCAACGCATTACAATTTTTCGAGCAGTTGCTGCAAGCAGATCGCGCAACACACGCTCCGCTACGCCACGGCCCCAAAACACGCAGATTGGTCATGTACTGCGACGCCGAACAGGACGCCGGCCTAGGTTTAGCATGGGACACAGGATCAACCCGTCATTGGTCCACCAGTACCGGCCCAGCTGCCATTGCAAGAAAACTACTTTTCAGGAAAAACCAGACTCCCGCTTGGGAAGTTTTTACTGCGATGACGGCTGTGTTGTTTGCTTTACAATTAGCGCAAAACCACGGTTTCAACGAAGTACTAATTTGCACAGACAATTCCGCAGCTCTCAAAGCGATCCGCCATGGACACAGCAAACAAACAGACATCAACAGTATGGCTTTCAATGCATTGTTACAAGCAGCACAGCAACATGTTCTGTTAGTAGGAGTGTGGGTGGGATCCAACGCAAACATTGCGGACGGGCCAAGCCGTTTTCTGACACATCGAGACCACACTATCCAACAAAAAATTAACGATATTGAACACATGGGATTCGTGAGAACCCCGTGGCCAAAAGTCAACATTGACATTTAACGTGCAGCCCCAAAAGCAATTTTGATTTTTTTATTTACATATCGCAGTCAGGTGCATGACTCCAAAAACAACAGCACGCGTACAAACCATGTCGTGATAGAACTACATGTTTCCGAACACAGTTTTAATCACCTCTACTCCTTTGATTTATTAATCAAGACAGTTCTTCAATAGTATTCAGATTGCAACTTTTTCGTGTTTCATATTATATTTTCATGGGTCGAAATAATGTTCCGTTGTAATGTTGGTGGTTACGTAAGTCTGTTCCAGAAAGGGGTTCCAGGTTTTACCAATAGCTGTAGTGGTGACGACATCACCTATAGAACAACACTCGTCCTTCGTTGGTCTTCCAACACTTTGGGATCATCGGACTTTGTCTGACCAACTCTTTGGGATGGCCAAACTCACAGTCGCAAACGTGAGTTTATTTTGGCCAGACCTCGAGCCGATGAATCCGGAGGCCCTATATAC
>Ga0099798_10201_pt1 | contig 19805 bp, 27 predicted proteins | sample Uncmet_Sort29A_1_FD_89870 | JGI IMG/M metagenome (GOLD analysis project Ga0099798, IMG submission 89870) | Marine eukaryotic communities from CALCOFI LINE 67, Pacific Ocean - CN13ID_Sort29A_1 | ecosystem: Environmental > Aquatic > Marine > Oceanic | place: Pacific Ocean: Monterey Bay | collected...
TCTTCTAGAAGGCTCGTGACGCAGAAGAGCTGATTCCGCAGCTCGTGGCTTAAGAAGTTGCAGCCCGCTTGAAAGCGCGTCGACACACCTTTCTGAAAAGCTAAAGCGGCATCTGACTGACTCTCTCGAAGCTCGGCCGCGGCCCTGAGCTTGTTTCTCATGTCGTCACGCATTTGCTCCGCCTTGTCTAGCATGTAAATCATTTTCGTCTTTGTAAAAATAGCTAGTACAAAGAACAACAAAATGATGCCGTTGACATTCCAGCGCTGCGCGCAGTTATGATGGTGAAAGACAATCGCGACCCAGAGGACGTGAAGCAATGCCTCAATAGGATCATCAACCACTAGCAAGGTGAAGAGATTGTTCGAAAATGGTTGGTACAGCAGGGGTGTCTTGTTTGAACATGATGGGGCTAAATGTAGCAGGGTCCCAATGACGACGGCGAGTCTTGTGCAGAAGAGTAGACGGCGCTGCGTGTTTATTTGCCACGTTGGCTGGTACGCAACGACAAAGAACAACAGATGGCTCAAACTTTGCCCTGCATAATACATTGCCATGGAAGCGTCACCGGCTTGCCAGGCTGCACTCCACTTGGCTGCCCACACGACCGTAGCGACTGGGGTGAAAATTCGAATTTTTCGATACCGTGCGATCAGTGTGGCATGTCGGTCCCTCTCTGCAACAGTTCCTTGTCCAGGCTGCAACCAGTTTAAAACTGATGTTGGGGACATGACGTAAGAGACCGAGAGCACGGCAAAGAGGCCAACGAAGGTATTTGATGAGCTTTGATGCTGCAGTAACTCGCCCAGCAGCGACATTTTGCTTGGAATGTAGATGCCGAGGAATTGAAAACAGGCGTCGGGGAACAGGAGTAAGATTGAGAGCGTCCCCACGACCAATGTTGGGACAACAAAAGTAACGGTTCTGTCAGAATAAAAAAACCGCCGTTGGATGCCGAGATCGCGAAGGACCTCATTAAGGAGAATGACCATGAATGTGGCGACCGTCAACGAAATGTTGATGGATGGATTTACCATGCAGTAATGTGCAAGAGCAGCATTCCAAAGCACAATGCCTGACATCTCTTTCTTTGAAAGAGGATTCATTCTTTGTGAATCTAACAAAACTGCGCAGAGAAGAGCAAAAGCTTGAGTTCGAGGTAATCCAATTGCTCGTTGGTTCAACATAACTTCCGACACAGAAGCCTCGCCATGGAGATAGTTAATGGCAGCTACGAGCGGAACATTTATAGCAAAGTTCACCACAAACACTTGATATCGGTAAAACCAGAGTAATTCAGAAGGTGTGGTGATCCTCCAAGGTGAAAATGGAAAAAAGACGAGAAATACAGGTATTTGCTTCAAGACAATGACCAATGACAAAACCATTGCAACTTGAGTCTCTCCTTCAGCCAAATAGTTAACTATTGCAATTCCCTTCACAAGGCAAACAAGAGGAACCCAGAAAACAGCGATCGCTGTTGTCACTGTTTCAAAGCCATGTTTCCTTGTGCCCGCTGCTGCTGCTGACTCGAGACCGCTCTTGCCTTTTTTTAAGAAAGATTTCACGAGAAGTGGGGTGGTGGTAATATATGCAATGCTGAGGACGCCAATGACAATGGCAATAACCATGTCCGTTGTTTCAACCATTTTCACAATAACGGCGATGCGCTATTGTGATGCGCGTGCCGTGTTGAGTGTTTGGTCAATCCACTTTGTATAAATATTCCTCGCCCGTGCTTGCCTACGTGAGTGCTCCCTTCAAAAAAGCGGATCTTTTGATGGTGCTGGCGCGGCGTTGCTTGGTTTGCTCTAGTTGGTTTGTCGTCCAGAGGCGAGGGGTTGATGGCGTGATTGTCGTGATCGTTATCCGGGTGATGCATGGCATGCTGCATGCTGCATGGTGCGACCGGTCGGTGTGGTGTGTGTCCCGGTGTGTGTGTACACGTGTATTATGCTACAGCTGTAGTACCAGTACAGTACAATTATTTCATATATTTTACTTAATAGCTAGCTACAGCTGTACAGGCGTGTACTCCTGCATCGCATTGATGGGCGGTGCGACGTTTAACGGGGTTAATAAAACCCGAAATCCCCGAAAGCCGGCTATGCAAAAACCTGAACCTGGCACTGCGTCGAACCCCGCCTCCCACGCGGGTGTGCCGAGGCCTTGTCAACAGACGCTTTTGAAAGGGATGTGACCCTGGGATTTTTGATGATTAGGAGTCGTGGCTGTGGCCCGGAACAAAAGAAGAGTTCGGTGCTGCTTACCAACATAAGGCTCAAAAGATTTCACAGTGGGCACATCCAAACCGCCTCGAAGTGGTGGTGTTGTCCCGAGTTGGGTTCTCCGACTTCCTCCTAGTGACCTTATGTTCTGTTGATATCTACACTTGCAAAGGCGTCGTCATCGTGAGCCAAAAGAAGCTCCAGGACCACAAGCCTGCAGATCCAATCCAGAGCCAAAAAGAAGCTCCAGTGATCCCGCCAGGTTAGGACGCAGCTCAGTTTGAGCAGCCTTCGGTACGAGAAGGCGTTTGACCCCCCTGCATGGGAACTGATGGAACCCGAGAGATTGTATATTAAGGAAATCTGCGATGACGAAAAGCTAGAGTTAGATGGTGGTAATATATGCAATGCTGAGAACGCCAATAACAATGGCCAAAAACAAGTCCGTTGCTTCAACCATTTTCACAACAACGTGATGACGCTATTGTGATGCGCGTGCGTTGTGTGTTTGGTCGATCCACTTTGTAAATGTAAATATGCCTTTCGCGGGCATGCCTATACGTGAGTGCTCCCTTCAATCAAGAGGATCTTTTGATGGCGCTGGCACGGCGTTGCTTGGTTTGCTCTAGGTGGGTTGTATCGTCCAGGAAGCGGAGGTATAGCGTCGCAGCGTCGTGATTATTGTCGTGAATACGTAAGATGACGATGCAAAAACTGGATTGCAGTTTCCGGCGGGGAGGGTAGCTAGCGGTCGATGCTAAAGGGTAGGTAGGTAGTAAAATGAGATCAAAACTAACCGGCCTAAAGGTAGGTAGGTAGGTCCTGAGGTAAGGTGGTACTAATACTCTCCCCTCCGCGCCTCGATCCCCCGCTCAAAGTGAGTCCATCCGCTGCAAGCTGTGCAGTATACCGGATTCATTCAGTCCCATCATCATGCATCAAATATACCTGAGTAGTAGTAGTAGGTTCCTACAGCTGCAGCTGTACTACACGGCACGACGCGACGGACGACGGCGACGGCGGCTCCACACAGTACATGGCAAATTGACACAGCTTTAAAATAAAAATGCGGTCGCCGTCGGCAAGTACTTGGGTGCCGACAGCGCCTCGGCTTGAGTGCCTTCCGACAGTCTTGACAGCGCACGTGCTCAGCTTCTGGGCGTATCGAGTTCTGGAGGTTTCGACCTTTGCGTTGCTCTGCCGAGCCGCACGGGCGGCGTTGCTTGAGGACGACTGCTGGAGGCACCTTGCGGAGAGGCATTTTTATGCAAGCAAAGACCGCCTGGCAAACTGGCCTCAGCGTCTGACCTCACTGGCTCTGTACCGGGCTTTGGAGCTGTGGGTGCCCTTGGAGGGATTTTATGTGCTCGGTCCCGCTTTTCCGTTTGGGCTGCTCGTTCTGATTCGGATCGAGGCCGGTGAGGTTCTGGGAGAGGTGATTGACCAGCCATCCAATGACCTCATTTGCCTGACACTTTCGTCCACACACAATCAATCACTTTTCTCTCGTCTTTTGTTCATCGTTTAGGTGATTCGGTTCGTGTCAAAGCGGGGCAGCGACAAGCCTGTGGAGGTGAGGGTGCCGCTGTTCTCCGTCAGGTTTTGCGGCAAGGATGCCAGTGGGGAGATCACGCTGGATTGCTTTGAGGATTCACCGCAGCCGCCGCCGCCACAGCTTCCCGTCGAGGAGAATGGGAGTGCTAGCTCTGCCTTGGCCACCGCCACTGCCGCTGCCACTGCCGCTGCCGCTGCTGCTGCCGTTGCTGACCTCACAGCAGAGACAGCACCGGTGGAAGAAGTGAGGAGGGAGAGGCGTCGACGAAGCGAGTGGAGTACGATGAGAGGGTTCGTCGTGACCGCTGTGCGGGGTTGACTGTGCACTTACTCGCTCACTCACTCCTCATATGTGGACTCTATACACCTCAGTTTCGTCTCCACCGGGGTTGCGCCTCGTGAGCTGCGAGCCCACACCCGGGCGGCTGCACGGTTCTTCAAGGTGTGTACAGTGGACCCACTTGCTTTACTCGTATTCCCTTCTTTTCATGCCATTCATGTCATTCTTCCCCCATCCCCCCACACATCCGGATATGCGGCTGGCTGCGCGGTTGGTTCTGCAAGGATGAGCAACTGGAGTTCTGTCGGGCCGGGCTGATCACCAGGCCTAGCCGGGTGATTAGTATTCGACTACTCTGCGGCGTTAATGCTAATGCCGAGGTCGACAAGGGAAGGGGAAGGGAAAGTGCGACGAAGCAACCTACTACTACTACTACTACCAGCGGACTGGGGCTCTCCATCATCTCGGCAATGTTCAAGTCGTTGGTCATGCGCGGGGACCAGCCACCCCAGGTATTAGGCCTACCTACCTTTCTGCCTGCGTGTGTGCGTGCGTGCGTGCGTGCGTGCCTGGGTGTGATGTGACGTCACTGTTTTGTACCGCACTGCGCCTCCTGCACATGCTACGGCTACACGGTTTCTGTACACTATCATTCTTCAATGTCTTGTCTACCTGTTCATTCTTCCTGCACGCATGCATACATATGTGTATGCACCACTCTCTTGCTTTTTTCTCTTACATGTAAAAGGAGTGTGAGGAGTGGGCGCCGGGGTTTGCTGGGTTTCGTTCCGAGGCCGAGGCCACACAGCGCACCAAGACGATGCTGCGCGACCTCCTGCGACACCGCAGAATTCCCTGCGATCTCGCCCTGATCAGGTATAGAGTAGTGTACAGCTGTACTGTGTATTGTTGTGTATTATTAAAGAGTATTTTTCCACAGTTGTGCATGTATGTGCACGTGTGATCTCGCCCTGATCAGGTACTGTGGTGTACTGTTTGCTGTGTATTGTGTATTTTTGTATTATTTTGTGTTCTACAGTTAGTTGTGCATTTCTACTGACACTTCATCTTGTTTGTTTTTAAAATGCCAGGTCGCCACAACAAGTTGCAGCGGCGGCCAGCGACATCGCGGCTGCCCCGAGTGTACGCCCCGGCCTCTATGTTGGCAACTACGGCGTACACCACTACGGACAGTTTGCGAACGAGACGCTAATGATTGAGTACGTCACTCTCACATCGGAGCAGGTGAGAGAGTCTATCAGTGTGACGTCATTCTCTCTCCTATTGTAATTATTATATATGTTTATATCATCTCCTTTGATGTGAACAGGTAAGAGAAGAAGCCGCGTCCCCACGTCGGGTGTTTGCACGGCGACATCAGCCACCCCCGCCGCCGCCGCCGTCCGCCTCTTCCTCCTCCTTCTCTTCTCCACACGGCAAGAACAACTCGGCAGCGGCAGCAGTGGCAATGGAACAGCAGCAGCCGGATAAGGCTGTTGGCACCGCGGGGCGGCGGCGGTGGCGAGCGACTCTACGGCGCGGCGCAGCGGCGCGGGAAGAGAATGCGAATGCCGTGCTAGGGCAGGAGCTGAGGACGCTGCTTCAGCGGCTGTCGTCCCTTTCGTCAGTGAATGAGATTACATTCGTGCGGGGAGTGAAGCAAACAGGTATTTGTGTGTGTCTGTGTGTGTCTGTGCTTTGATATACCACCCTCCCTCTTTCGTCCCTCCTTCCCTCTCCCCTTCGACTCTCACCCTCTTTTCATTTCTCACTGACTCATATGCAAACAGGAGACCTGCACGTGCCCATGGGAGCAACGTCCTTCGTCGCCATCTGCGCTCCTGAGGCTGCTGTACACGACGTCATGGTGGCCGGGGCAGGAGGTGATAGTAGTACTAGTACGATGGCCGGGGCCGGGACGGATGGCCGGGAGATGGCCGATACGATGGCCGGGGCCGGGGCGGGGGCGACTCTTCAGCCGCCTCGTCATCTGCCTCCACGCCGCATCAGCAGCAGGTGCGTGCGTGTCCTTTAGTCACTCATCCTCTCAATCACTTCCTCACTCATGCACACACATTCATGGCATCTGCCGATATGACATGTGCTGTGCTACTAGTATTACTATTACACTACACTCACTGTCTCTACATGTATGTATTTATGTACAGATTGACGGGGAGAAGTGAGGAAGTCATCCGCGCATGGCCCGGGTTTGGTACACTAGCCAGGTATGTGTGTTTACTAGTATGATGTGTGCTGGACTAAATTCTTACCTCACTCTTTCTCACTCACTCACTCACTCACTCGCTCCCGGCCCGACTTTTACTTTTACCTGCACTGTGATGTACTGTCTGGATCTGTTTACAACCAGGCCGGGATTTTCCTCCCCGTCCTGGAACCGGGGCTGGCTGGTGCAGTTGGCTGACGAGCAAGTCCCTCAGCAGCAGCAGCAACCGGCACCGGAACCGGAACCGGTGGCCGGGATGGCCAACCGATCGTCCGCGGCCGGGGCCGATGGAAGGTGCAGAAAGGAGGCCAGACAAGCGTGTAGCAAGGCCGCCGGTGCCCCCACCTCACTGATGACGACCACTAGACGTAAGAAGACTCACATCTCCACTTCTGACGTCGCAGGCACTCGAAGTACATGTAGTGCACGTACACGTAGACGGCATCGATGGGCGTTCACGTTTGACGACAGTGGTCGAGACGCCATCATTGTCAGCTGGCTAGGGGCCCAGGACGACAGCCCGTTCTTGCAGCGGGCTTGGCTCGCCAAGGACCTCCAGTGAATTTTTCATAAATTAAATTATATAGATCTACATGTAGTACGTAAAGTTTAGTACATAATGTACATGATACATGATACAGTCATACAGGCAGGAGGTACATGTACATACATTATGTATTTCTTGTGGAAATCGGAAATCTATGCATACTTTTATTTTATTTATACGCGCACTAGCTACATTATGTATGTACATACTGTGTACTAAATTAGTATGCATAGGCTAGTATTAATTAATACATGTATATCGACTACATGTATGCATACCACATACATGTACAACATGCATGATGGGCTGATCAGCTTTACGTTATTTACGTTATTAGATTATTATAGCTCTAGTCATTATAGTTATTAGAGTGCGGTGGAGACTCGGAGACTGACTGAGCGAGCGGAATGACTCCACCCCCGGCTCAACTCTCGCACGAGCACTCAGCGTTACCACCACTCCTGCTTGCTGCTGCTGCATCAATGCGCGGAAGTCCGGCCACACTGAAAGACTCGACTTTGACTGTGAAGCACAGGGGAATTAAGTTTTGCGGAATTAAGTTTTGCGGAGAAGTTGGAGAGAGAATGAGTGAGATGGTGGAAGAGAAAAGAGAGAGAGGAGAGACGAGCGTCAATGATGGACTATGTTACTCTGTATACTAGTAGGAGTCAAGACGAGAAGCACTGACTGACTGACTGACTGGCTGGCTGACTGACTGACTGACTGACCTGCGTCGACGCCGCGCTGGATCCGGAAAAAGCCGCCCTCGCCCCATCCTTGGTTCCAGTTGTTGACACACAGCCAATAGTCCATCGTAGACTGCACCGGTACATGCATGGGGTTAGGTTAGCATAGATAAATGAATATAGTTTGTTGGTGATGTCACACTCTGTACACAACGAAATGTAGCACAGCACAGCACAGAAACAACAGCTGAACAGAACAACACCGACATTCAAATCATTGGCAGATGTCGAGCTGCTGCTGCTGCTGCTGCTGCTGCTGCTGCTGCTGCTGCTGCTCATGTTGTGCTTGCCCCAGCCAATAATTTTCACGCTTTGGTAGCCCAGTATGTCCAAATTCATGCCCTCCCTTGCTTGAGGGACAAATACGCCGCCCTGGTAGTCTAAGAACGAGGAGGTGACCTGGAGAGTAGAGAGTCCGCATACGAGGAGGGAGGGAGGGAGAGCGGAATGGAGAGGAGGGAGGGAGAGAAGGAGAGATGACCTCGATCGTGGCCGTGACGCTGCACCAAGGGAGTCAGTGCAGTACAGTACATGCAATCCAGTGTCGGGGTGTGAGACAATCAGTAACAGCATTAGTGAGTGTGTACTCAGTGGTAACGTGCAGCACAGCGCGGTACTAGTACGGCACAGCAAGTTGCTGTAGAGAGTCAAACTAACTCACTCACCTGCCATGCGCAACAAGGTCAGCCTTGATGTTGCTCTCATTGTAGAGGCCATAGTAGATCGACGCCTTCCGCTTGTCCTCGCAGTAGCACTGCGGGTAGTGCGGGTCGGAACACATCGCCCCGCACGCTGGCGTCGCGACCGGATTTGTGAAGATGTCTGGACAAGCGGAGCCAATGCTCCGATTACCGCTCCCGCTGCTGCTGATGTGCACACAGGGCTTGATAGTCCATGGCTTGCAAGATCTGTAGACGCCACGCACACCCACACAGATGCCGAAACATCAGAACAACACCAAAAACAGCTAGGTAGCAAGGCAAGGCTGACTGACCTTCCGCTCTCCATCTCACTGGCGTTAAAGTCCCCGCCGCTAGACACACCGGCGTACACGAACCACTCCCACGCAGAGGCCGCGCTGCCGCCCCGACAGCCGTGGTCCGGCCAAGTGCCGGGCAGCAGCGGAATAAAGGCGCAGGACAGCGTGTCCTCTGCGCTCAGCAGCGCTGTCGGGTTGTGATGTTTCTGGAGGAGTCCAGGAGTCTCAGTTGTAGCGGCGATGCAGTAGCGGTCGTTGAAAGTCCCCGTGCTGGCCACTGCCCAAGATCCGTCGCAGCCCCCGCTGTCGCGGACATGGCCTATCACGCTCGCGCACGCAGGGAACGCTTCCCGTGCGTCGAAACTTTGCGGTATTACTGTTCTCCTGGAGAGGACAGCCGGGGGAGGGAGCGGTAATTTCCCGCCGGCTGGAGGTCGATTTCCGGCGAATCGGCTCAGACCCAAACTCGTGGCGGAGGCAAGAATCACAGCGAACATGACGTTCATCAAGCAGCGTCAGTGAGAGGAAACATCACCGCATGCCTTGCGTCATTGCTTCCTTCAGCAACAGCCAACGGCTTCTTCCCCGGATTTTTTTAAAAACTACATGTAGGAATTCCTACGGTACACGTGTCAGTGACCTAGTAGGTGTATTTGCGTACACACATAGTAAAAAGCAAATGTGATTTTCAATTTCAAGATTTTAGATTTTTGCAAATCTTTATTATTGCCAACAGTTGGACAAGGACAAGAGCACGGACTATGTCTCACCAGCTCGAGGTGCGCGTTTTGGCGGCATCTGACCTGCGGAATGCGGACCAAGGGATGTGGTCGAACAGCAAGGGAAACAGCGACCCGTACGTGTGCCTCAAGATCAAGCGGAAGGGCAGGACGTTCGGGCGAGAGCAGCAGACTCCGGTGGAGAACGACACTCCAAATCCGACCTGGGGCAACCGGTTCACATTCAAGGGAGTGGAGATGTCCGACCACCTCCAGTGCAAGATCAAGGACCACGACAGCATGGGCACGGACGACCTCCTCGGGAGAATCATCCTCCCACTCTCGCAAATCCCGCTGGATCGCCGGACGACGACGTGGCACGCCCTGGTGCCCGACGAGGAGAATCCAAACTTCCGGGGCAAGTTGCAGCTGGTACGTAATCTCTGAGCTCGGCACGCCAGTCTTGCTTGTGTGTCTGGCGTGCTGTGGGAATGACTTTTCCCACGCGACGGAGCCTTGAGAAAAAATGCCACTAATGCGGCTGCTAACTAAGAGACGTATAGATAGAAAACACCACTCACGTGTTGGACTGTGTCTTCTGATTCTCTGCTGCTTGGCAGGAGCTGCTGTTCAAGCCCATCAGCGCTGCGGCGAAGAAGGCGCTGGCGGAGGCACAGGAGCTGCTGGGCGAAGGAAAGACGAGTGAGGACGAGGCGGAGGAGGCTGCAGCTGCGGCTGTGGCGAAAGCGAAGAATCCTCCCAACGCCCTCGAGGTGACCGTGCTGGTGGTGGAAGGGATCAAGAAGGACGCCGACGCGGGGTCGTTCTCGGACACGTACGTGAAGGTGTCACTGGGAGATGACAAGCAGCATCCCAAGCAGAAGGGCAAGACATCGGTGAAGCAGAACACGCTGGTCCCGGAGTTTAACGAGCGATTTCGGTTCAACCTGCCCTCCAGTGGTGGCGGTGGCGGTGGCGGTGGTGGCAGGCAACGGGACCAGTCCTGGTCCCCGCCGAAGCTCAACGTCGTCGTTTGGGACCAAGACCGCTTCGTGGATGAGTTTCTCGGTATGGCCACCGTCTCCACAGAAGCCATTCCACCGGGCAAGGCGACGACAAGGTGGTTCACGCTGATGGACAAGAACAACCAGCCGCGCCGTGCTGCCACCTCCGGAGGCAAGCCCCCGCGCATCCGGCTCAAGATGGAGCGAGTCTACGCCGCCGATGACCGCACCAGGACCTCCAGCGTCGTCGCCGCGGAGACTGTGGCGCAGACGGGACCGGCGGCCCAGGATGCACCGGCACTGGCGCAGGCCGAGCACATCGCGGACAAGGCGAAGAAGGACGAAGCGGAGGCGAGGCTGCGGGCGGAGTTGTCCCGGGTAGAGGTGAAGGCCGGGGTATACCAGATCAAAGTGCACATCATCGAGGTCTCGCGGCTCAAAGCAGAGGACATGAACAACTCCTGTGACCCCGTCGTATACGTCATGCTCCCACACCAGGTCACTCCTCTCCTCTCCTCTCCTCATATGTGGACTCTGTACTGTACTGTACTGTGTTGTACTGATCATAAATCACGTCATGCTCCCACACCAGGGCAAGCTGAAACACACGAGGGTGCGGAAGGCTCGTCGCTCCGCCGTCTTTGATGACATTTTCTACTTTAATCTCGACCCCCAGACTGTGGAGGATATGCAGGTCTCCCAGTTGACAGTGAAAGTCTTCGACGCGGACCTAGTTACTCGCTCCGAGCTCATCGGCAGCTTCACCGTTGACCTGCTCAACATCTACTTCCGACCACACCACGAGATACACAGGCAGTGGGTCGGATTAGTCGACTCGCGGAATCCCGAGGACCACGGCGTACAGGTCACTCCTCATATGTGGACTCACTCACTCCTTCACTCACTCCTTCACTCCTTCACTCCCTCACTCCTCATATGTGGACTCATCCTGAGCACCACGGCGTGCGTGCGTGCGTGCAGGGATACCTTCGCCTCTCCTGCTGCGTGCTGGGCCCCGGCGACCGGCCGTACATACACCAGGTTGCTCTTGAGATCGAGGAGGCAGTGGACAAGCAAGGGGAGAAGAGTGGGACGTCGGCTGCATTGGCGGCTGTGGGGAGTGGCATGGAGAAAGGAGGAGGAGTGAACTCGCTGGTGTGTCATAAACTTTACTTTGACTGTTTACTCTTGGGATTGTACAGTCAGCTGTGTACAGATCTAACGCTAAACTCTCCGTTGTTTGTGCAGGTCATGATGCCCCCGAGTGTGAAAATGGAACTTCAGTTTCTCGTGCTCACCGTGCACGAGGCCAAGCACCTGCCCTCCATGGACAAAGATTTCGGCGTCTTCTCCTCGGCCGGCATCGATGCCTACGTCAAGTGCAGCTTTGCCGGGAATCCTCCTGCCCGGACAACGGTGAAGAAGCTGAGCAAGAGCAAGGAGGAGGAGGAGGAGGACGGGCTGAGCGGTGATGCAGACAACACCGGACTCGGGCCCATCTGGGGGCAGGAGCTGTGGATACCGGTACATGCAATGCATGGCGGCGTGTGTGCGTGTGTGCGTGTGTGCTATATATGTGCTCTGTATCCTACAACATCCGGTGATTGTTGTCCTCGATCTACTGTACTAGCCCCAGCTTGTTGGTTCTTATTCCTGCATGCTGCTTCTTGCCTCGCCTCACGCGTTTGCTTGGTTGCTTGAAAGGTCCTGGAGCCGACTCTGGCGAACAGCGTGACAGTCTCTGTGTGGGACAAGGACCTGGTGGGCAAGGATGAGCTCGTGGCCTCCTTAAGTCTCGACTGGCGACTACTCAAACAGTTTCCGTTCAAAGCTCGCTGGCACCCTCTCTACGGTGCTCCTGCTCACGTCGGCAGCAGCAAGCAGCGCACCCGCATGAACGCCTTTGCTGCCCTAGGTCACTCACTTCTGTGTCATGTGATGTGATGTGACGTGATGACGTCACTCATTCTCCTCTTCTTCTGCACTGTGTCTTGTATTGTGCGACGTGTATATTTGTTTTCTAGGGTCGAGCTACAAAGGCTCGTTGCTGCTGTCGGCCCGGCGGGTGTTTCCGAGCAGTGAGCAGGCCGGTTTCCCTCTCTCCCTCACTCCGCATATCTGGACTCACTCCACTCCCTCACTCCCTCACTCCGCATATCTGGACTCCCTCCCTCCCTCCCTCCCTCACTCCCAGGCGGACCGGGACTACATCCACGTCGAGAAGATTGGCTGCGTGCCGACCGACCTGATGCCCAAGCTGCGCAAGTACCGGCTGCAAGCCTCTGTCTTCTCTGGCAGCGGCCTGCCCCTGCTCACCCACTGGAGCGGACAGCGAGTCCAAATGAGCGTCAGTTTCGAGTGTGGTCCCTACCACTGCGGCACCAAGCGTGTCGCCAACCACAACGGCACTGTGGACTGGCACGAGGCCTTGCAGGTCACTCCCTCCCTCCCTCACTCAGTCCTCATATGTGGACTCTCTCACTCTCACTCCCTCACTCACTCACTCACTCCGCATATGTGGACTGGCACGCTGCCTGGCAATCCAGATGGAAATGTCGCTGCCGGAAAATGTCGCCGATTTGCCGGACGTGTTTGTCTATTTGGAGAAGGACACCTCACTCGCCGCTCTCACCGCATTCTGGGACGATCCCTCGCAAGGCCGAGAAAACCGGATTTGTTTCGCCCGCCTTCGGGCCAAGGACCTGCTCGCGCAGAGATGTCGCGGGGGCGTGTACTGGCAGCCCCTTGAGGAAGACCTCAGCCTGAACTGCCTCGAGGACGATGAGTTCCCGGGGTCGCTGCTGCTCCGGGTTGGTATGCAGTTCGCGTCGGAACCGCCCCCGCGCCATTGGGACATGAAGCAGGAGCTGGCCACCATTGCCTCCACCCGCCCCTTTGAGCTCCGTGTACATGTGTACCAGGTCCGCGGTGCTCCGCCGTCTGACTCGGACGGCAGCTGCGACCCGTACCTCCTTGTCAAGGCATGTCTCCTCTCCTCTTCTCTTGTCTCACTCCGCATATGTGGACTCACTCATTCTCCTCTCTCACTCTCGTACCTGCGTACCTCTCTCCTTGTCAAGTTTGGCGACCACGAGCCACGACGCACGGCGACCAAGAAGAACGTCAGTGACCCGCAGTACTACGAGACACTCCGGTTTGATGTCCTGCTGCCTGTCTCATCGGCCGGCGACGAGGGTACGTCTGTCTGTCTGTCTGTCTGTCTGTCTGTCTGTTTGTCTTTTTGGTAGTACAGTCACTGCTGGTGATATCAAACATCACCAAGCACAGTCTAATACTAACAATACTTCTCGCTTCATTGTGGTACCCAGGGTACGGCATCTTCACTCCTGCCGATCAGCCGGGATCCAAGGCACGTCTACTTACTGTACTGTACTCTACTCTACTATACTGCACTGTCCACTGTACACTAACAACCACATGCATGCACACATACATACACACACACACACGGGATCACAGGCCGCCTTGGACCTTCGATTTGCCCCGCTGGTGCACGTCCTGGTGATGGACGAGGACCGGTTCAGTGCTGATGACTACATGGGCAGCACCCGGTACAACCTCTGTGACAACGACCAGCCGGCGCTGATCGTCCGGGACTCCGCCGCTGATGCCGGCATCGACCTACCGGACCCGGCTTGGTTCAGCCTATCCAGGGAATTCGCCAGCAAGCAGAAGAAGCCCCGGGGTGCCAAGGGCGGCCACGCCGGCCACGCTGAGGTCCGTGTGTGTGTGTGACGTCATTCATTCTCCTCTTGTACTGTACACGTGTACTGAACTAGTATGTGAATTCCTCGAGTATTGTCATTGACATATGACGTATGACGTATGTGCATGATTGGCAGGTGCTCATGCAGTTTGAGCTCGTGCCCAAGGAAACACACAACCAGCGCCTGCCGCCGCCGCCGTCCATTTGCCCGGAGTTTGAGGACGCCGAGGTGCTGGTGACGGTGTTGGGGTTGCGGCGGCTCAAAGGTTTGGAGTTCTACGACGTCACGCGGCCGAGCATTGAGCTCTGCGTCGGCGGCGCCCGCGCCACAAACAAACGGGTGGCGACGAAGAAGAGCAACACCCCGTCCAGCCATGATCCAAACTTTATGGAGCAAATTCGCCTGCCGGTTCGGCTACCCGTGAACCCCCTGTTCGCGCCAAGGCTGGACATCGCAGCAGTTGACTCTCTCCTTGGTGGATTCTACTCTCCGACTCTGGGTACGTAAAGTACTTTTTCGTCATCAACTCTTTTCTCACTTCTCTTTTATGTCGGCAACAGTCTGTATCAACATTTTCCCCCGCACTCGCTTCTTACCGCTCGCAAAAACATTAAATTTCCTGCACTGTCATATCTTCCACATCAATCACAGGTTGCGCCTCGCTGTCTCTCCTGGATAGAGTGCCTTGGTGGCCGGAGCACTACCGCAGGCGTCGCGGGGGGGGGAGGTGGCGAAAGCGGCGGCAGCGGGAGCGGCAGCGGCGGTGGTGGGTTGGGAAAAGTGGCGTCGAGCAAGGGCGGGGAAGGAGGAAAGCTCGGCAGCAGCAGCAGTCTGACCTTAAGCCGCCGCCTCTCGTCGCACACGGCAAAACGACTGAACCCTAACTTTGGGTACGGGGGCGTGCATAACAACGACAAGAAGCGCGTGAAAGCCACTGATGACGACGACGACGACGACGACAGCAGCAGCAGCAGCAGCAGTGAGGAGGAGTCGGATGGGGATGAGGTTGCGGCTCTACTGAAATCAGCGGGTGGGCGGGCGGTGCGAATCGAGGCAGCAGCAGCAGCTGTGACGGCAACAGAGAAGACAGAGAAGGAAACGAGCGGCTCTACTAGTACTCACTCCCTGTTACGACGCCAGACCGACCAGGCTATGAGCACGCTGACCACTCAAGTGAAACTGTCCTCAGGTGTGTGTGTGTGTGTGTGTGTACACGTCTCTCTGTCTGTCTTTTTGTTGCTGTGAGTGTGTGATTTGAGAGAATTTTTTGTACTTAGTATTGTCTCTTTCGAATGTACGTCTAAACACCCGTGTGTGCCATATTGTCGCAGCTGCGGGGGCCGGCACCGGGGCAGCCACGGCGCTCCGGCCGCGTAAGTCACGGAGGCACCGCAAGAAGAAGAAGAAGAAGAAGAAGAAGAAAACGAAGAAAAAGACGGTTTGTGAGACGTTTGGTGCCGGCGGGGATCCGAGCTGCCACCTTCACTCCGGCGGTGTTTCCTCCGTCTGGGCCTCTGAGTTAGAGCTGCAGGTATGTGTGTGTGTGACGTCATCCATCCTCCTATTGTACTCTACTGTGCTGTACTGTACTGAGTGGGAGCTGCCTACAGGCTCGGGCGGCGGAGGCAGAGCGGCTGGAGATTATCGAGCGAAAAGCCAAACGTGCCAAGTCGCTGCTCAACCTACACGCCGCCGCTGCCGCCAAGGCTCGCGCGTTCGCGGCGCAACAAGCCAAGGCAAAGGCAGAGGCGGCGGCGAAGAAGAAGAAGGATAAGAAGAAGGATCGTCACCACCACCGCCACCATCGACACCACCACCACCGCGATAGCAGCAGCAGCAGCAGCAGCAGCAGCGAGGAAGAGGAGGAGGAGGAGGGGGAGGAGGGCCGCGTGAAAAAACTGGAGTCTCTTCCGTCCGCTCGTCTGGAGGAGGCGCCGAGCAAACTCCACGCCGCAGCCGCCGCAGGAGCATCAGCAGCAGTTGAGGCCAAGGCAGCGGACGCCCCGGCCGCCCCGTCCGACGCCGAGGAGGAGGAGGAGGAGGAGGAGGTGATCATTGACATTTCAGGAGCGGATGCGGTGACGGTGGACATCAACTCCGAAGCCAGCAAAACCGCCAGCAAGGCACCGGCGAAACCGGCGCCGCTGCCCCCCACCGCCGCCCTGACCTGGCGCAACGCCGCGCTCGCCTTTCGCCGCAAAGCTCTCAAGTTTATGCGCGGCCGGCAGCACCTCGGCGATGAGCTCGAGCGCAGCCTCGGCGGTCTAGGCCCGTTCGAGACTCACGCACTCCTCTCATGTGGACTCACGCACTCACTCACGCACTGCACTCCTCATATGTGGACTCACAAACTCACTCACGCACTCACTCACTCACACACTGCACTCCTCATATGTGGACTCCCCCACATAACAGGCCCGTTTGAGACCCACGCACTGCACCGCGCCAACAAGCCGGGTGTAGGTAGGAATTCCTACTTGTGAGATGTTAGGCTATTCTATTGTTGTGTTAAAGCTGTGTCAACAGATCACTCACTCCCTAGCTTGTCGTATTATATCTATCTCTCTCTCTCTCTCTCTCTACTGGTACCGGTACATGTACATGTAGGCTCGAGCGGGGCCATTGGCAGTGACCTCCTCGCCGCCGTCATCTCCTCCACACCGACGGCCATCCCCGGCCATCGTCGCACCGGAACATTCAAGGTCCTTGTCTCCCTCCCCTCTCCTTCTCTCTCTCTCTCTCTCTCCTCTCCTCCCCTCTCCGCATCTCAATCACTCTCTTACTCACTCTCTTACTCACTCCTCATATGTGGACTCACTCCTCTCTCCTCTCTCCTTCCTTCAAGGGCCTCGTCTCCGTCGTCCGGCCCGGCCAGGTCTCTCACTGTACACTCTACACTGTACACTGTACACTGTACACTGTACACTATACACTGTACACTGTACACTGTACACTGTACCAGCTTTGTACTAGTAGGGACTCACTCACTCACTCCTCATATGTGGCTTTACAGCTCGGCGACGTGGCCATGATTCGCCAGCTCCTCCGCCCCAAGCCCGTCTGCGTCCGTGTATACGTCCTCTACGCACGGTAGTAAATCAATCACTCACTCACTCACTCACTCCCTCAATGCTCTTATGTGGACTCCCTCCCTCTCCCTCCCTCCTCATATGTGGACTCTAAATGCACACACGCACACATGTACATGCACATGCAGTGACTTGACGCCTATGGACCGGGACACCGGCAAGGCTGACCCCTACCTCCGACTCAAGTGCGGCGGCAGCCAAATCTCAGACCTCGACCTCATTGAGCAGGTGCCTGTCTGTCTGTCTGTGTGTGTGTGTGTGTGACGTCACTCTCCTATTGTATTGTGTTGTGTTGTGTTGTACTGCAGTGTGTTGTACTGTACTGTACTGTACATCTCAGACCTCGACCTCATTGAGCAGGTGCCTGTCTGTCTGTCTGTCTGTCTGTCTGTCTGTCTGTCTGTCTGTGACGTCACTCTCCTCCTTTTTGCATTGTATTGTGTTGTGTTTTTTTCCATCTCATCTCTTCCCTCCCCTCCTTCCTCGCCTCTTCTCGATCTGAAACAGCGCATCGGTGGGACATGGCTCAACAGCGGCAGCAAGGCGAAGAAGATTTTCAACGCCGCTGAGTCCGGAGCAGCAGCCGGCAGCAAAGGCGAGTACGAGGGCATTCCGGGCCAGGTAATACAGTGTACAGTGTACGGTGTGTAGTGTACAGTGTGTTAGTGTACGGTGTGTAGTGTACGGTGTACAGTGTACAGTGTGTAGTGTACAGTGTACAGTGTGTAGTGTACAGTGTGCAGTGTGTAGTGTACAGTGTGTACGATGTGCAGTGTACAGTGTGTAGTGTACAGTGTACGGTGTGTAGTGTACAGTGTGTAGTGTACAGTGTACAGTGTGTAGTGTACAGTGTACAGTGTGTAGTGTACAGTGTGTACGGTGTGCAGTGTAGGTAAGTGACGTCACACCACGTGTTGGGCTTTTCATTTCTCAGAATACACAATACAAAATAGTAATATACTACAATGCCACGCTACATGCACGCTACAGGCACAGGCGCTGGGGTACATGGAGAGTTCACTCTCCCCCTCCTTCTACCGACGATACGAGATGGACGTCCAGCTGCCCGGCGCCTCCACCCTCACCATACAGGTATGTATTATGTACAGCTGTACAGTGATCCTTGTGTACAGTGTACAGTGTACAGTGTACAGTGTACAGTGTACAGTAGAGATGGACGTGCAGCCATACATCCATCCTCACTATAAATGTGCTAACTAGTACTTTTCTCATCCCCCTCCTCCCCCCCCCCCCTCCCCCTTTTTCCCGTGTTTATCCCCTCGTTACCACCACCTCCTCCCTTTTCCTTTCTTTTCTTCTCTTCTCTGTTGTCTCTGCTACGTGACATGACATGACATGTCAGGTATGGGATCACGACAGATTCACTGGTGATGATTTTATCGGGGAAACAGTCATTGATCTCGAAGATCGATGGTTTGACGAGGATTGGCAAAAGCTAGGAGGAGGAGGAGGTGGTGATGCTGATTCCGCCGATCGCACCGACGCTGCCAGCAGCGGTCAGAACGGCGGCGCAGGCACAAGTGCGGAGGCAAAGCAGGGGGAGAAAAGAACATTGACGACAATGAAGAGAAAGAAAGCGAACTCCAAAAAGCCGAGGCTGAAGCCGGTGGAGACGCGGCAGCTGTGGAAGCCAACGGTTGCTATGCCGCAGGGAAGTCTCTCGCTCTGGATCGACATACTCACACCGGAGCAGGTCCTCTCTCCTCTCTTTTCTCTCCTCTCTCCTCTCTCTCCCCTTTCTCCTTATTTGTTTCTTTCCTCTCTTTCTCATCTCTCACTCCTTGTATGATTCCCGCAATGTAGGCTCGACTGCACCCCATGGTGGACATCGCCCTCCCACCACCAGAGACCATCGAGGTCCGGCTACATGTAGTTAAACTGTCTGTCTGTCTGGCGCATTGACTCAGGGCGTCACTTCTCCTCTCCTCTCCTCTCCTCTCACTCACTCACTCACTCACTCACTCCTTATATTTGGACTATAGGTTAGTTGTCTGGCGCAATGAGGGCGTTATACACGCATCCACTTATTCTCTCCTTTTCATTCTTATTCTCCCCCCCCCCCGTCCTCAGGTCCGGCTAGTTGTCTGGCGGACTGAGGGCGTGACTGCGATGGACGCCTTGACCGACATGAACGACCTCTTCATCAAGGCATGCCTCATATGTGGACTCACTCCCTCTCACTCACCCTCTCACTCATCAACTCACTCCTTCACTCACGCACTCACTCCTCACATCACATATGTGGACTCTCTGCCGATTCATTCCTTCATCCATCCTCACTCATCAACACAACACAACACAACACAACACAACACAACACAACACAACACAACACAACACAACACAACACAACACAACACAACACAACACAACACAACACAACACATCACAACACAACACAACACGACACAACACAACACATCACGACACAACACAACCCATCACAACACAACACATCACGACACGACACAGCGCACAGACCTTGCAGACGCTGCCTCGAACGCGGGCCACTCTGTACTTTGACTCCTCGTATTGCATATATATATACCGTATTCCACAAAATATACCCTTTGGCTCACTATTTCCCTTACAAAAGTCCTATTTATTTAGGAAAATTGTGATCCCAGCTGCAGTATATACCATTGGGTATATATTTATATATATATGTAGGTTTTTTATTCAA
>Ga0099798_10202_pt1 | contig 19805 bp, 8 predicted proteins | sample Uncmet_Sort29A_1_FD_89870 | JGI IMG/M metagenome (GOLD analysis project Ga0099798, IMG submission 89870) | Marine eukaryotic communities from CALCOFI LINE 67, Pacific Ocean - CN13ID_Sort29A_1 | ecosystem: Environmental > Aquatic > Marine > Oceanic | place: Pacific Ocean: Monterey Bay | collected...
AGGTGCAGTACGAGTTCTACCAGTCGCACATTTGTCAGACACGGAGAGTGGCGGGCAGACAGCGGCCACCAAGCTCTGACGGCACCTTTGTGTGTCCAGTGGTGGCACCGCATCTTATCCACCGCCCGCATCTTTTTGCAAAAAACGAGCAGCTGACAAAGGCACTAGATGCGCATTGTGACATGCGGTTGATGCACGAGACACGAAAGCCGCTGGTCATCACTGGTGCTGCAGGATCTGGGAAGTCGGCAGCACTTGCCAACTGGGTGCACGCACGCAAAGAAAAGGCAGCAACCATCTCAGAAGAGTTTGTCTTTTGTCATTTTGCAGGCTGCTCAGAAGCGAGCACACATGTAAGAAACCTGCTTTGGCGAATATGCACAGCACTCAAAACGAGGTTCTCTCTCAAGTGCAAACTGACGTACGACGAACAAGCACTGAGCTGGGAGTTTCCTCGATGTTTGCAGCTGGCTGCTCTAAAAGGTCACGCCATCATCGTCATTGACGGTTTAGAGGCACTAACCCTATTGGAAACTGAAAATAATCTGCGCTGGTTGCCCATGGCATTTCCTGCAAAGATTCGCCTGGTTCTCGCCATCACGGCGACAGTACCAGAACTCGTGCAGTACGGTCGATCGCGAGGGGGAGACAAAAGCGGTGTCTTTTTAACGCAAGTTGGCGGAGCAGGACTGGCTGGTAAATCCAACAAAGACCAGATTTTAGTATCAGCTATGGAGCTTGGTTTAATAGCATGCTGCGAGAAAGAGGAGCAGGCAAGACAACGCCTCACTCTTCTTGGAGAGCTCTTCAAGCGCCGGTCCTTAGTGTGCGTTCAATGTAATCCAATGTCTATTGAGGCACGCGTGGCAGTGCTGCAAAGTTTTTGCAGCAGACGACGCTGCCTCTACCTAGCACAGATCCAGCGTGTCGCGGAGCTTCCGCAGTCCCGCAACACGCTATTCTTGATCACCGCGGCTGGCTTTCTCCGGTTCGCTATGCGAGCCAATTTTGATGTCTGGTCTATCATTGACGGCATTGCTAAGGCTTCAACGTGTTCTGAGTTGTACGATTTCGTCATTCGACAGGTCGCTGGAGGTTGTGTCCCCGACCCTGACGGCGCGGCGAAGGCGTGCGAACAGGCAGGTGGCCACACTGCATTTATTAGGGCCAAGGAGAAACTACCAAGCGCTGATAACGACGTTGCCACAGGGTTCTTGGAGGGTGAAGATATTGTTTGTGATGGAGGTATGCTAGGTGGAAAACGAGGTAGCAGCCACAGCCTTGAATTTACATCGCTGGGGCTCGGGGATCCGGTCAAATTGCGTGTTCAGCAGAAGGCTCGATATGAAGCGCATAGGAAAAAGGCAGCAGAGAAAATACAAGCCTCAGCGCGGGGTTACGTAAGCCGCAGGAGTTCCTCGAAAAGTGTTGTTGCTAATATGACGTCATCGGAGCGACTGCCTTCTGTCATAAACGTCACACCATTGGCTTCAGAAAATAAACATGTGTCGATGCGATGGAAAGTTGGCCAAAAAGTCGAGTGCAAGGCACCAGGATGGTCCAACTTCTACCCTGGCACAATTACTTTTGTAAATGCCAATAGCACTTATGATTTGTCATTTCCAGATGGTGACAAAAAAATAGGGATTCAAGGGAACCGTATTCAAGCAAGTTTATCTAGTAGCACATTGTTTCCCACTCATGTTTCTGCACCGACTTCTTCGAAATCTCAGAAGAATGAAAGGGATGAGGATGATTTTGAAGATGATGATGGGTTGGAAGAGGAAGAGGAGGAGGAAGAGAAAGCCAAAGAGGGTAAATATGAAGATGGCGACGAAGAGGAAGAGGATGAGGCTGTATCAGCAACGGCAGAAAAAAACGTTCCACCTCATGGGCTGCCGAGCTACATCACTGGTGGGATGCCAAGCCGGGGCCTGGGAGCCGCTGTTGTTAATGCTCTTCGTCTTTTATACGTATCATACGCGGGGCTTACATCGTCAGAGCTGTGGAAATTACTAACACTCATGGAAACTCCGATCGAAAAAGACGTAGAGCGATCCGCACTTGTGGCGTTTCTGCTCGCTGTTGGCATCATGCACCTCCCCCCGGTTCACCAAGCAGAAGATCCGAGAAAAGCGACAACAAACAACATTAAAACGAATAATTCATCAGTCCGGCCTCCAAGCCAGGCTCACACGATCCCCCACCATGGCAAAGCCGTTCGGGGACATCTCAAACCGCTAATCTCGCTCTTACCTCAGTTGAAGGTTCTGGCAGATACGCTTATGCCCAAGCCCCCGCCAGAGATGTCTGGGAGCAAGAACGAGCTGAGTCGTGATCAGGTCGCTGAAATTCTGCAGATGCGGCTCTCGGAGCATATTATAAAGCTCTTTAACAAACTACCGCCGTGTCCGCGAAGAGCAGAGGAGCTCCCACATGCGTTGCAAAGGTGCAAAAGTTGGGTGGCACTCGCGCAGTGTGTTGCAGATGTGCCCATGTTTCTGCTCCTTTTCCATGGAGCCCCGACGTTGCGAGCCAACCTTGTCTTTTACTGGCGACAACTTGCATCTGGTGTCTCAAGCAAAGACGATTTCATGATTGGCGCCAAGTCCTTGCAGCACAATGACCCCGTCGATACGTACGACTCTTCTGTTTCAAATTGGGTTGCAGTCGCTCGACCGACAGCTCTGGTCATGTTCCACGTGCTTGGTGATATTTTGAGTTTTATGCGCATTTTCTCCAAATACGAATCCCACGTCCCTAAATTCGCCCATCCTGGACTCTCAAAGGTTTCGTTGAAGGCCCTTGAGCTTGCCCCGGTCCAAGCTAACTTCAAAGATAACAAACAGTATTACTTTTATCAGCGCTGGATTTGGGTTCAATTCCCGTGGATGGCGTTGGCAATGGCAAATAAGGACCCCACAGTAGTGCACCGGCTTCGCTACGACTTGGCCACATTAAATGGCAGAGAGCGGCACGACTCTGGGGTGTGGCGAAAAGTAAGCGGAAATAAGATTACATCGGCTATTGCCGATGCCGGCGACTGTAGCGAGAGCGGGCCAAAAGCGAATACGTCGGACAACAGGACTTATATTCTCCGTAGCAGTGTGACCCTTCCGGCGGCGCGTGGGGCCGGCGGGCTCGTGCGCGGCGGGATGGCGCGGATAGCAAGCACGGTGGAAAAGGGATTTTGGGCGATAAAGAAGATCCAGCCTGGGCGTACCGAGTCGCAAGAGTCGACTTACTTTCGCGGGCGAAACCAGCTACGAGCGGAGCTCAACAAGACCAAGCAAATGACTGCTGTTTTGAAACCGCTGGTGACACAGCATACGGCTAAAGTTGGGCGAAGCCGTGCCGAGCGCACTGTCAATTATGGCGACATTCCCTTTTCTAAGCCGTCACGGCGGACGACTCGAATGGGTACTCGGTTTCCGTCAGTTGAGGCGCAATGCAAGGAAAAGGGTGACCAAGTTTTCCACATCTTCTCTGGCGGCATGCTTGATCCAAAAAGGGCAAAAACCCTAGTCACCTCATTTCCGGTGACGACAGCTCACCTTCGGAACCTACCGCCCCACATGCAGGACTATCCGGCGACTGAGGCGGAGGCGAAACTTGCGGAGACGCTAAGTTATGTCCTGAATCTTCGGAACCAGCTTGACCGGTTCCGTTTTGAGGCACTTCGAAAGAGGGATATGATTGAAAAGCTGACGCAGGAGGTCGCGGAACGAAAAAAGCAGGATACGTTCACAGAGAACTGCATTAAAGACGGTGAGGCGATGATGGTACAGCTCGAAACCCGGTTGCAGCGAATGAAGATGGCACTCACAGTAGCGCAGCAGACGGGTGTGTTTTACGACAAGGTTGTCAAGGTCTGTCAGAGCTCCCCATACAAGGAGCCGCGGCAGCTGCAGCACATGGAGCGCAAGGCAAACGCAGCAAAACAGCTCATGGACGACCGCATCAAAGCAGCGACGGCCGCTGAGTACGAGCGGCGCCATCTGTTAACGGTTGAGAAGCCGATGCTGACGAAAGAGCTCAAGATTAACGAGAAGATGCACAAAAAGGTGATCAGTAAGTTGAAAAAGATGAGAGCTCGAATGAAGCAGGACGACCATATCTACCAGCTACGCTCCAAGCGTAGGCAGGAGATTGTTCTTGAGGTTGCTGGAGATCTCACACTGAAAGAAGAGCTCGCGCTGAAGCAGCAGAACCAAAAGCATATGGTTTTTTCAGCGCAGCTTGAAGCAAACAACCAATCTGTCAAAGACCATCTTCAGGTATGCATGTGGTGGCTCATGTTAAAAATGTAAACCATGATCACGCCGCAACCTCCTCACAATCATATATATGTATGAATTTTTTGATTGACCAGCGTTACAAAACCGCGTTTGAGAAAATTAGTTCCGCAACAGGACTGACAGATCCCGAAGAAATTTTTCAAAAGTATCTCAACAAAGAAACTGAGGAAGCAACGCTGCTGGCACAAAAGACGACGTACGAAAACAAATTAACCGAACTTACGGCTCAAAAAGAGACGCTACTGATGGAACTGGAGCAACTCAAGTACGTGTCACGGTCATCAAATGTTGTGTTCGTTCTTGTATCATTGACATATCCGTTGTTTTGCACAGGTATGGCTCTTCTGTCGTTTCTTCGCGTCATTTGCGACAGATCGATGACTCCAAGTTCCAGGCTGAAGGACAGCTTGAGGCAAATCGTGAAAAATACGCCGCCGGACGTGCAATGCTCAAAAGCGTGCGTGACGGGATCATACATCTCTGCCGTATGTTGAAAATGGAGTTTGTTTCTAATGGAACTGCGCCTGGCGACACTGAGACAATGGAGGCGCTTGCCATGGTGGAGGCCAAACTTCTTGAGCTCGCGCGAAAGGAACGTGAGCGCGGTACCAACGGTAAGCGCCCTTCAGCCGATCAATTGGAGGCGAACGCGTGCTTCGAAAATGGTAGTGGTCGCAACATTGGTGGTGTCGGCAATAGCGAAGAGATTCTTGAGCAGTGGAGCGCGGCGGAGACATATGGCACCAACGGACGTTTTGATCTTCGCCATCTTGCAACAGTACAGGCCGGGCAACAAATGCTTGATCTTCGTAAACGCCACAACGTTTCGCGCGACCGACAGGGTACTGCTGACAGCTTAGCTTCAACTCTGAATCGCGGCTGGCGCAGTGTAGCACTAGAAGGAAACAACAACGAGACCGTGCCTGTGTTGACACGGAGTGAAATCAAAGAGCTTGGGCTCAATCGGGCGAGGCACTCGGTTTTGAACGGCAAGGAGCGGATATCGACTGTCAACAAAGAGAGGCCGGAGAACGACGATTTTGTGCGCTTTTCTCGAAAAGAAGCGCTGCCGATATTCGGCAAGCCGAGATCGCGCAAAGGTGGAAAGAAGATACTAGTTAGAGACACGGGCGAGGTTACATGCAAAAAAACATTTAAAAGAGAGAGGAAGTTGAAATTGGACATGAAAATGGTTGTACCATGAAATCTCCTTGTGGTGTGGGTAAATTTATTACAGCTCTGTATACATGTATGCATACTAAATTTCCATACATATATATATATATGCTGTCTACATTATATGGAATTCCTAGCTAGTGACAATGGCCTGCTGGTCGATCGCCTCACCCTTGCCAGGGAAACAAAATCGCAGCCTCTCTTCTTGGACACATGCGACACCCCAAATAAAAAAAAAAAAAAAAAAAAAGATTTGAAACACTTTACCCATTTCTTACCCACTTTTTAATCTCCAGCATTCCAATACCATCAACATTTTAAAATGCTTACACTAGCCCACATCCCCACAGATCTGCAGCGCGCAAGATGCGGCCGCAGACGAAACCAGGGGAAAAACCAAAGCAGTTCTAAATCACGTAGCAGCCCGGGATGTTGACACAGACCCAAATAACTACAGTACAACGACAATTTGTGGGTAGCTGCAGTGCAGCGAAGCTGCAGCTAGTGCGGAGAAAATTATTGCAGCCATATAAGAAGCCCTTGAGCCCCAAATCTTCAGTCAAAGTTTTGGAGGATACAGATCTGCAACTAGGCGAAAAAAGGGCGAAAGTAAGGACTTATAAGCTTATAGAGCTTAATGGAATCTCTGCCGTAAGACCCAAGCCTGCTTGGCAAGTTTGATCAATTTCCGGCAATCTGAGCTGGTAGCTGAGTGAAATAAGCTGCTCCAACTGGGGGATAAGTGGACTACCGTTGTGATCCACTTTCTCGTCTTACCCCATTCTGCATATCTTGCGAATTTTGCGTAATCGTTTTAGCTGTTTTTGTACATGCTGCACCTGTTGTGGATTTCTACTAACCAGAACAACAGTAATGAAGGGAAACCAGCGTTCTGTGTCGCTCTCGAGCAGGATCCATGAATGTCAGAACGCCAAACTAATACCGATCACCGGAGTCAAGAAGACAACAGATAAACCCCCATAACCCGCACACTCATTACCCTCAAAACACTCTCGAAATAAATTTATGATACTAATTTTTAAAATTTTATTATTAGGGCAGCGCCAGGAAGGGAGTCCTACGGAGGACAAGCTACAAAGGGTACGAAGCATGGGCAGCGCCAGGGAGGGAGGGAGGGAGTCGCGAAGAAGAGCCAACAAGCACCGGAATGCCAGGAGCGGGGCGAGTAACCACTGCTCGTTCACGCAGTCGATGGTCACAGTACTGCGTCCATATCCTCAACCACCCGCTAACGCTAGCCTGTGGTAGAGCCGGGCAAAGTCAGTGAATATGGGGCTAGATCACCTCGGTGAGATAGATTGCAAGCTTCCGTTTTGATGATCCCGCGGAAGCTGAAGGGCGACGGCTGGAGGGAGTGATAAGGCTACTGGTCGGAGGGACACCGAACATACCTACCAACCAATTAAGGCGGCCGCACACGCGGACGAATGAGGTTTTGGCAGTGTCCGGTTCCCGAGACTTTGCTTTAAATGGGAATCAACAGTTGACGGCAATCCGTGTGGCGGGCAAGTGAATCTGGGCGGAAGTGCGAAAATACCATGTCTCACGCTTCTAACCAGTGGAGTTTGCCTTCTTCTTATCGGACGGTCTATGCTTCTGCGAGCCGCTGTTCAATCCACGGGACAAGAGCCAACTTCTCTATACCCAATGATATGCCCGATACCCGTCACTCCATTTGTGTGGCACGACTGTCTTGGCTCAGTGGTTCCATCGCCACTCGAGACAGTCATGTGCCACTCCAATCCAGTACCTCTTATTAAGTAACGGTCTGTATTCGCGACGGCAACGTTATCGAATATCCAGACTAAGGCCGTCAATCAAGGATCAGCTGCAAGTGAGTGGAAGGCACTTCGCAGCACGAGCTTCCCCTAGAGAGATGTTGGGAAATGTGGGACCAACATAAGGGGGGGCCAACCGGAGCGTGATAGGTAACCAAACCCCGCCAACACATGTCGCATGATAAGAGCATGGGAGCACCGCATCTTACTTATGCCGGTGATGGCCTCGCGGCCAGTGTGGGTTAACATGTCAAGCGCGAACAAGCGCTGCCACCCCTACTCCGGAGAAACAGTTGACATTGGGTAGTGGGGACCTCTAGGGGACCCCACCACCAGTATCAGGCTACGTACCGCGTTTCGTTTTGAGCGTAAAAGGCACGGGCGCCGATGATGACAACACTAGGTTGACATCAACACCGTTGCTGCGTAGCGTCACAGGCAGACGAGCGAGCCGTGGTTCAGGTCCAATCAGAAAGCAGACAGGTCAGGCAAGCACGGGGGGGGGGCGGCAGAGAAGAAGTCCAGAGCCCCTCGCAGATGGCTTGAAAACACCCAATGCAGAGAAGACGAAGTTTAGTCCCGCAAATCCTAGCAATATCAAACGGCAGGAGGGCCGACCTGGACCAGCTCGCAGATGCAGAGGCGCGATCAGCAAGATCGAGCCGCATGGGTGACACTAATCACTCAGGCGGCTGCGCCGCATCATCGTTGTTTCTTGTGTTTTGGATCCACGACTTCTGTGCTAGATGAACAAACCAAGTCTAGCTGTTGCCCTGACAATATACCGATATCGATACATATATATACATATTTATATTATATATATATATCCGTCGAGGCATAAGGTAACGTGGAAACATCGACAAGAATGATTTAAGATTCGCCTATTCTATTTCGCCTTAGCAACAACAACAACAACAACATATATATATATATATATATATATATATATATACTGTATATATATATATATATATATACAGCTGTATGCATACTAGTATACATGTACATACATGGCCTACTACTACATGTACTATAATTGAGGACACCGCTTTTGTTGCTGGTGGGAGGAGTACAGTTTATGTACAGCTGTACTACGTACATGTACGACAGCGTACAGCGTTGTACTTATAGACACCTCCTCGCGGGAATATATATACGATTGGATTTATGATAAAATCGACGAGTTTGGGATATAAATTCTCATGAGCTGAGGCGACCAGATCCAGGTTTCCCTGAGCCTCCCCACTTTACACAAGTCATCAGGAGGTGTCCCCTGACCATTCCTGGCTGTTATTTCCCTCCTCAACGGCACTTATCCAAGAAAATGATCCCTGCGGGTGCGGCGTGGGAGCTGCCAATGCTCATTTTTGGCCTTCACGGCACCGCTAGGGCGCAACAAAAGTACATCTGACTTTCCATAATTATCAGAGATCCTCGGCGGCGCCGCGCTGTGGGCATTTCCCCCTCTACTAATGGGTGAAACTAATCTGAAGCGTGGTAGCGGAACCGGCAACACGGCAGCGTGCGCTTCTACCTGCGAGTGGTGGGCTGGAGGCGGAGAAGAGCAAGCTTAGAGGTCATTTTGCCGGCCTGAAGTGACAATTCGGGGGGCCGAATGCGCCCATCCCTCAGTTGAGTAGGAAACATTGTAAGGGGGTGCGCACACGCTGAAAGAGAGTTGCTTCAAAATACAGACTGCTTCTAGAAATGCGATATGTGGGCCAAGAACCCACAGATGGGCGCCCTGTTGTGCTTGTTTCGTCCACAGAGGGATGACAAAATCGCCAGAAGCCGTTCAAATGAGGAGAACTTGACTGTCAGCCCACACCAGCCTCGCCAAGCATCGACCATCGACGCCATATGCTTAGCACCATAGTAAATTGAATATACACACGGGTTACTGAAAAACGGGACCCACCCGGAAACGCAATAGGAACTTTTCAAATCTAACAACTAAAACTCTTTGGCAGAACATGGCGGAAGACCAGTGCCATCTTGGAGGAAGTAAGCGGCCGCATGTGACAAATGAGGGCTTTTTCTGTCTGGGGCTCCAGAATTCTCAACACTCGCACCCTCATTTGTCCGAGCAATCCAATAGCCGCCGAGTTAAATGGATTTTCAGATTTTTTTTCAGATTTCAACTTAGAGGGGAAGCCATTCTCGACATAGGCTCCGGAGTGAGATCTGACCCCCCCGAGTGTTGACTTGACATGAGCCCCAGACAGAAAAAGCCCTCATTTGTCACCTGCGGCCACTTACTTCCTCCAAGATCACACTGGAGCCGTCACCCTCGCTTGGGCTCCATTTGAGACGGGAAGCTCGCGTCAGCCTGAGGGAGCAATTTAGTCGCCCCTGCCCAGGTTTTGATAGCTCTGCAGTTGCCAGGTGGACTGGTGATGCGGAAACAATGGCCCTTATGACCCACTGATAAATGATAATCGAACTTGATCCCGCAGCACGGCCAGCCGGCCCAGATATCCCCAGGAGCGGGACGGCCCGAGGGTACACAGATGACGAAGTTTGAGCCGACCAGCAGACCAAGTAGGCACGTCAAAACTCATCCGGTAGGTAGTAGATGGGGGTGCTAGTTGGGATTAGCCAAAGACCACCCTGACTACGAGTTCCAGCCTCGGATTGCTCAAAATCAGGCCTCCAAGCTCTGGAGGCTGTAGAGCGGCGTGACGGCATAATTTTGGATGGAGGACGAAACTGGCGAAGTGGAGCGGCTGAGATGCCCAGGGTACATCAGGTACCGGCAGGGTAACGTTGGAAGCGGCTGGGAGGAGGCTGGAGCGGCGGACCAACGTGATTTGAGCTATGAGAATTAACTCGTCGATTTTCTCATAAATCCAATCATACATGTACAGATAGACGAATACAGATATATATATATATTATACTAAATTTAGTATATATATATATATATAAATTTATATATATTATATTATATACATGTATACTATATATATATATATATATACTGTCTGTATATATCTAGGCCAAGCCGCAAAACTTTCACGCAAAACTTTCACAGTTTTTTAAGTAAGAAAAAAATTTGTGGTGAAAGTAGTGTGAGAGGGCGAGAATGACTCCCCCGGTTCTTTTTGGTTTTAGAGGTGGTGAGAGAATAAAGTTTCAAGGCCAGACTTGTTGTTTGAAGCAGTGAAGACTACTGTCCAAACGCCAGCGTTGATCGCCGCAGTCGCAGAGCACGGCGAGGGTAAAGGCGAAGGTACAGAGAGTTTACTGCTGGTCTAGATCTCGGTGTAACGCTAAATGTTTTTATTGCGTAACCAGAATGTGAAATTATTGTGAGCTACTATTCTCTTATTGTGGTGGGATGTGTTGAATGTACATTAATTGTATGGTGTGCTCAGCTGTACTACAATGTATACGTACCACGCACAATTAGTAGTACTAGAGTATCCAGAATGTGAAATTATTGTGAGCTACTATTCTCTTATTGTACATGAACTACATGTGTAAATTATTACATGCATGCTAAAATGAGAATATTCCACCAAAAATAGACAAAGCAACGCTGCCAGCAACATCTGCTTCGAGAGAGACCCCAGGTTCTCGTTGTACTGAGGCTCCACCAGCGCGCATGCAAGCTTCCCGCCCTCACAGCTTACTGTTTGAGACCCGCCATGACCGCACAAACGGCCGCTAGAGTGCCGGGTGCGCCGTTGTGCTTACAGTACAGAAAATAATTACGTCATTTTTCTCATGTTTCGTACATATGTGCTTTTTTTAGTAGTAGCGTTAACTAGTTGGTGAAAAAAGTTATTAGTTTGCACCCAGTGATGGCTTCATTACCGCCGCCTGAGCTGTACGAACATGTTCGCCGAAGAAAGTGTGTCAAAATATTGAATACAAGAGGCTAGAGAGGATGGTCTATCTTATTTTAATGCTGGCTTAAACCTGTATTATACATCTATATAACATGTAAATTTACTACTAGTACAGCAGTACCACGTACCACTACTATATACTAGTATCTGTACAGTAGTAAATTATAATAAAAAATTCATAAATTTACTTCTACACATGTATTATGTGTATTCTACTCTACAAACTCAACATATGTGCGTGGACACCAACCGCTGGCTGCAGTGTGCACGTCCTCCATCACTTCTTCGCCGCCGCGCCCAAGTCGGCTGTGCCTGTAGCCGTACAACCACCCGTCTTCACGTTGCTCGGTGACAATAATAATGTCACCTTCGAGTAAGCTCAGGCCCGTGCTCTCTCCAGACTGTTCGTCTGACTCAAGCAAGTAGTCGGTCAGCACACGCACCATTTGAGGACTCTTCGAGGTCGCTTCGGGCACCACCTCTTCGATAGTATCACGAGGCACACCAGAATCTCCGACTCCGGGATTGACAAACTCCACATATGTGCATGGGAACCAACCTCTGGCTGCAGTGTGCACGTCCTCCACCATCTCTTCGCCATTGGGACCAAGCTGGCTGTGCTTATAACCGTGCCACCATCCATCCTCGCTTTGCTCAGTGACAACAATAATGTCACCTTCGTGTAAGTTCAGGCCAGTGCTTTCACCCGACTCTTCGTCGGGCTCAGACACGTAGTCAGCCACCGCGCGTACCATCTGTACAATACCTGCTTCCACAGCACAGGCGTCTCCTGCCTGATTAAGCACCCCGCCGCTGCCCTCGGTCCCAGCCGGGGCACCTTTTATGGCTAGATCCCAAGACAAGGCCCAACCCTTGCTCTTCTCGGCCTCCCCAGTAACATATGTTGACGGAAACCAACCCCATTCGCCATCGCGGGGACGTCCCGTCTTGGGGTTAATCCCAAACTCTCCATCTGGATCTACTATGACGCCGTTCCACCAACCACTTTCTGTCTGCTCCGTTACACGGAGCAGGCAACCATCTACTAATGTCAACCCAGAATCTTCCTCAGCCCCGGGGCTATAATCTGCCAGTGCCCACACCCAAACTTCGTTGGCATCGGCTTCATCGTTGCCTTGCTCGGCCTTGCTTTCAACTTGATCTTGCCCTTGTCCCGCTCCCACAGTGCGGGGAGTCAAAGAAAGCATACTGCTGCCAAGACTGAACCCCATCCCAAGACTTTGCACGGCATGAAGCTTGAGACTTGTTCCACAAACAAGATTGGCGTTCGTGGAGGCAAGTTCCGTCGTTACCAAGCTTGAATCCTTGTACTGCTCCATTTCGGGGAGTGGTCCATTGATAACAATATCAGCAGCTGCAGCAGTCTGAGCCTCTGCCTCCCAGTGAGCCTCCCCGATCAGACCATCAGAGTAGATATGCTCGTGGTCGTACTTCCACTCGTCCGCCTCAATATCCCACTTCCACGCTGGATCTATGCCGGCAGCAATCGACGCCTCTTCCTCCTCGTCGAAATAAATAAACGCAACGCCTATGCCCGGAATATAGCCAAAATGATCTTTCCCCAATTCCACTCTTTTTTCAGCTGATGCAACCCCCTTACCATCATGAGAACGAGGAGTCTCGTTCACCTCCTGAGACTCCAAAGGCAAATCCATGCGCGAGACATACCACCAACCAGACTCGTCATCAATATGCCACACAAAAAGACGCTCACCAACTTTAACATTCATCTCGCTCTCGCTTTCTGCCGTCCACTCTGAAATAGCACGTCCCCACCACGGTTCTTCCCAATGTGTTGTTATTTCACCACCCCCCCACTCAATCTCCGCATACTCTGTTTCTTCTAATTCCTCTGCCACCCCTGCCACCGCCGTCACCGCTGTGATTGTGGCATGTGCTGCTGTGATAAGCGCTGCTTTCACAGTGTTAATCTCAGGAGACCAGTTAGTCTCCTTATTTCCTTCTAGAGCAAGATGCGATGCCCTATTTTCATCGTCCTTCGCTGCAAGCTCCATTTTGTTATTTTGGAAGCTACGGCGTCGCTTGATTAAAGGGTGCCGTTGCTCGTTCGCGGAAGGCATGCTCGTCTTTGAAAACCCCAGTGTTCCCGGCTTGCGATTTTTGTTCAGAGAATTTTCTTCGTTCGACGGCACGGCGCAGTAGTTGTTCCACTCGCTTACATAAGCGGCCTTCGTATAGTCGTGTCCACTGATCTCCAAGCCGCTTCCCCTATCTTCACTATAATTACAATTGTTCTCTGCTTCCCCAATAATCTCATTTTCGATCCACATCCTCTGTTCCAGAATAACCTTGGCAATATCATACCAACGCAACATGACGTGCACAGACGACTCTAAAAGGCGCCGAATTCTAAAAATCTCAGTTTTCAACGGAATAGGGACGGCTGCGGCGGCCTGAAGTCGCCGTTCGGCTTGCCGCTTCTGCTTCACTACTGTCCGCTGCGATACATCAAGCTGTGGAAGGGACAGCAGTGACGATTTAGACGCAGTCCAATTCGGAGGCATTGGCGAGAAAAATGATGGGACTTGGACCTGGAGTAGATGAATCCAGGGTGTGTCATAACCAGAGAGTTCTGACACAGCTGCCAGATCTTCTCGCAAGTACGATCTGTAGCGGCCGGCACAAGGTCGTTTGAGCAGTGCAGGCGGGGTTAAGTTGCCAAAATCTTTCGATGTCTGTCCGGAATTTGCGAATAAACATGAAGACGGTTCTGGCTCAGCAAAATCAAATTGCGGGCCGTATCCTTGCTCTTTCCTAAATCGAACTTGCGTTTTCTCTATGATTTTGCTAAGGTCTCCGCTGTTTTCAATTTGCGCCGACTGTGCAGCCAACAAATCGGTCGCGGCATTGAGAAAAGAGTGAGAGGGAGAACAAGTCTTGCAAGTAGAAACCGGTGACGGCCTGGTGGCCACCACATCTTTCCAACTCGCAAGACCAGCGCAAATGCTCTGACGTAGCGGGTTAGCCGCTCCTGCAGTCATATCCCGTCTCCCACATTCCTCCTTGGAAGAAGCGCTCCGAGTTTGACTCTGAAGATCTGCGAATAGATCACCCACGACTTTTTCTTCAACCGCAGTCGAGATAGGTGGCAACAACAGATTACTCCGTGCCAGAGATACCTCCTCAGATGCATCGCTTGCGTGATTATCCTTTTTCTTCCGGGGCAATTGAGGTACTTTCTCCTCATTTTCAATTCCAAGATGTAACAGAAATGCACGCTGTGCCGGTGCAAGCCGTTTCAGTTGCTTGCAATCAGAACCGCCCTTGCCTTTGCTACGCGCTTGAGCTTTGGTAGGAGCAACATCATTGAAATGAGCGACATGTTTTATGTGCTCTGACGCCAGAGCTTTTAACTTGGACGCCGAAACAGCGACGCCACTTTCTTGTTTATGATCTTCGCCGTTAGTTGACCCATTATCGCTGCTTTCGCATTCTTCTCCGCTCGAATGAATACTTTGCAAACTCTCGTCGGAGAGGCCAAATACCCAGGTCGCATCCTCGGCATAGCCATCCTCATCACCAAGTACATCACTACGTGTCGTGAGCGCTTCGCTGAGATGATTTCCAAATATAGAACGGTAGGTGTCACTACCTCGAAATGTGTCTCCTTCTTTAGGCGACGATATAAACGCTTCTTGGAGCGTTAGGTTTGGGTCCGCGTAGAGATATCGCTGTTGCTCCAAGAGCCTTTGCCTAGACTTCGGTCCAAATCGTCTCAAATCTGGCCGTCGCTTGCTCATAGCGCTGAACTTAGTGAATGCTCGCCTCTTTTTAGACGAGCGCGGGCGATGACCACGGCGGTGGCGACCTCCAGCACCAGACACGGTGGACGGCCGCTTAGCACGCTTTTGTGACTCTGACTGCTTCTGTGACTCCTTTATCGAAGCAAAAAGTCTGAGACGACGCAAACCTTTCCGTTGGCTTATACCATGCTTATTAATTTTATGTATTGATGAGTTGGTTTGCCCTAATGGCCCTTGCCCCTCTTGTCCCTCACTGACGTCTCCGGGTTTCGGATCAACTGCGACCATCTTCCCTTGCTTGTCAACAAATGTGCTGACCAAGTGAGGAGCTAGGTGAGGTAACTCTAGGCCTTCCAGAGGTAATGATTCCAGAGGTAATGATGGTGCACGGGGAGCAGAATGAGGGCGTCGCTGCGTTGATCCTGCCTTTGGTGGTAAAAAGGCGAACTCGAGCGGCGCAAGATGAGTGGCTGAGCTTTGCTTTTGGCTCACCAGAGAAGGGTTTTCCATTTGATCATATTTCTCCTTGTCACCGTCCTTTGGCGTACCAAGCGCCGCAAAGAAACGAGCTTGGGCCAATCGCTTAGGCGACTGCTGTAACACGGCCAAAGCAGTATTTTTTCTCGGCGGTGGACTAATTTTATCTGGCACAATAATGCTACTTAAGTCAAGCGCCGGCACCGGAACTACTGTCCGCAACATCAACGGTTTTAGGTTGATACCATGTTTCTTCGATTGGGACAAACGCGCTTCAATTTCTAGGCTCGGCTTCTCCCACGGCAGCCGCAGCGACTCAGAAGGAGAAACCAGAACACCGGATTCAAATCCTATGGACTTACCCAGTGAGAACGGGTTCCCGGTCCCATCACGTCGAAGCAGCGAGCAAAGCTTCTCTCCAACCTCAGCCTTTGTTTTGGCCCTTTCCTCAGCCAGCTGCCTCCTTTTCTCTGTAAACCGCCGTTCTAGCTCAAAACCATCTCCACTTGAGCTGCTGCTCGACTCGGTGTCATCGTTGACATATTTCAAGTTTTTCGCCGCCATCAACTTCCGTTGTTGTTGCCCCATGTCAGCCTCCTCCCAGCCCCCCTGCGTCTCAACCTGCACTACATCGTCACTATTTGGCAAAGAGAAATCATTGAACTCATTGGAGTTATCATTTTGCACCGTCATTATACCGCTGCCAACGTCCATAATTGAAAATGCGACCTGCTGCTGCCGCCGCCGCATGGTGCGCGTCGATTCCTTTCGAGAAAGCGGGTTGCTCTTACCTCCTCCACTGGCCACCCCCGCGAGTGCGCCACCGCTGCACTGATTTTGTTCTGTCTTTTTGTTGCATTGCAACAACAGTGGCAAGTGCGCTAATACTCCTGCAGCCACTGCGCATCCATCCTCGCTGCCACTGTAATGCCCACCACGATCAGCCTCGTCGATAAACGGGTGCCGCAAAAGCTCCTCAGTCACTGCAGTGTCAGAGATGGAGAAACATCGCGCAAGAAACTCGCGCCCGAGGACTGAGAGCAATGTGGGCATCTCAGGTTGAAACTGCTGTGTGCCTCGCCATACTCCCGTAGACTCACTCATGACGTGACCAGATGCCATCTCAACAACAGCACAGCCGATGGCAAAGCAGTCGTCGGCAGCGTCATGAAGATTTTTTTCCCCGCATCTGCTGGAACTTAATTGACCTGCCCAGTTTGCTGTCTTGACGACGCCATCCTGTGTGAGGTATATGCAGGCGCAGCTAACGCCGCCGTGGACCACCCCACAAGCGTGAAGCTCGGCGAGGCCGAGAAGGAGTTGCCGCGTATACATTCGAACCAGCTCCTCGTTTAGCGGTCCGAAACGTTGCACAAGTTTTCTGATGCTCCCGCCAGGAACATACTCCATGAGAATTGTTACCGCACGTGCAGTCCGCTCGACTCCAATATACTGCACTACATGCGGGTTGGTGATCTGGCGCTGGCATAACTCGTCCACACGCATCGCCAGGGCTTTGAGTTGAACCAGGGTTCTTGGTTTTGCCGCCATGGCTGTCACGTCGTACCGTTTGGCTGCCATCATCTGGCCAGTCGCCGAGTCTAAGCAAAGATACACAGTGGAATGCCTGCCGCGGCTGATGACATCGCCGAGTTGGTACGACACTGCTGGATTCGGAACTGCCGGGGTGACGACGTTGTGGAATGGGAGCATGAAGTATGCAATTTTTAATCATAGCGCGCTCTTCTGAACTCCCGGCGGAATAACTGAGACGAGAGAATCATACTACTGTATATAGTAGGACCTACATGTAGGTGAAGTGTGTATATAAAGATGAATGATGTACCGGTACAAAAAGCCAAGTTGGCATAAAGTAGTTTAAATAATAAAGTACTACATGTACCATGGTAGCTACAGCTGTACTAGCTAGTATATATAATTTACTACACGTGTACTAGTTCCTAAAGTTGTAATAATAATAATATCAGAAGCAGTGGACCCACTCTTTCTTAATATTTTAAAATTTAGCTATATACATCATCTGCATGTACAAGGTAGTAGGACCCTGCGTCAGGTTCTCGCAGCATGGCCCGCTGCCGCTGGCCCGCTGCCGCTGGCCCGCTGCCGCTGGCCCGCTGCCGCTGGTCCGCTGCCGCTGGCCCGCTGCCGCTGGTCCGCTGCCGCTGGCCCACTCTCCCCCAACATCGTCTATGTGAGAAGTTCCAACGAAATCCAACCAACAGCTGAATTCCAAAAACCGAATTTTAGACCCGAGGGTCAAAGTTTCCACTTTAATTTTTTTTTTTTTTTTTTTTAATTACTTTGAGCCGAGGTTCCATCCTGAGCCTTTGCGACGACGCTTCGCAGCTCTGCTCCGGTTCCCCTGCCGTCCGTTGCCCGCACGCGATGAAATTGGTTTGGGAGGGGCGGGAGGCGGGATCGCAAATTTGCTTCCGCCGCCTGAGACCACCCCGACGCCGACGTGATGCGCCACGCCTCGAGCGGTCGCCAGCTTACAGGTGTCCTCCGAAAGAAAGCCACCGCCATCGATAGTAGCGTTACGTACGATGCAGCACTTTTCGAGGTCTTTGAAGCTGATCCACCCGGTCCATAGCTTGTACATCCCAATGTCCTCGCGCTCCATCGGACGCTCCCACCGCGGATCGTCGTCAGGATCATCGTCGTTGAGCCAGACGCGCCGAAATCGAGCCTTGCGGGCTCCCTCGAGCGGCGTCTGCCCCTGCGGCGTGAAAGTCGCATACCAGATGACGCAGACCTCATGCGCGGTGCTCATTACCGCGGCAATCTCCGCCAGGAACCAGTTCTCGCTCACCCCGTCCAGCGAAACGATGGTTTCCCCGACTTGAAATTCCTTGAAAGCGCCGATCTTGGTGCGCGACACGTATTTATGCGGCTCCGAGAACTGTGCTTCCTTGAAAAAATCTCGCTACCAGGCTGCCTATGTACATTACGACCACGCACAGGAGTGACAGTGACGTGGCCACATGACGTGTGCTCCTATAACCGTTACACATCTCTACGTATCCAACATGTACTAAGGTACTACAATTGTAGTAGCCGGGGTACCGGATACTGACCGGGTACAGGCGGGGAGGGGGGGAACAGATTTTTAAGCTAGTCTGGGCTGAGATCTGTTCCGGGGGGGGAATAACTCACCGAAACTTACAAACTTATGTACCATGGTACGCAATTTCTAATTGGCTTATTTCCCGGGAATTAGAGGTAGCGGATTATTTGAAACGATTATTCGAAAGCGCCATATGTCGAGCAAATTCGGAGACATGGTGAACGCAACCGCTCAGTTTGAAACTCTCGGGCAGGCATGGGAAATCTGGACCCGTGCTGTATTTACGAGCAAGTACGAGCTTAAAATTCTCTCTCTCAAACAGAGCGAGAGCTTCCGATGCGACAAGTCAGATGAGATGTTGAGCAACACAGGTCGAGCTGCAGTAGATGTTGATGGCCGCTGCACGGTTTCAGTGGGTGCCCATAATCTCATGCCCTTGACGTCTCCTCAACCATCAACCTCTCCTCCTCGTGCCAGAGCCGCTCCAAACAAGCTGAACCGTGGCCCACCGCGCTTGGGTCATCCGAAGCTTTTTTCAGAAAAGGCTCCTCTGCTTACAGCCCTGGCCTGTGTGTATCCATCAAAAATGGGTATATGTACTGCTCTCAGTAATTCGAGATTGAACATGTCTTCACAAAAGAGCCTGGATAACCAAGAAGAAATCCGAAATGATATTATTTTGAATGATAGCCAATCGAGCGCAAACATGGAGCTCGGTAAAAAGCTCGGGGATATTGAGTCGGCCATGATACAGGTGTTGGACAGGGTAGAGATGGCGTGTTTGAGCAAGGTTCATTCGCTAAGAAAGACCGCAGAATATGAAGTGGCACGTGTAGAAGCAAGGTTTCAGGCTCGAGTCATTGCTTTTGCTGATTTGCTTGCCGCTAGCGTGAGGCATCTAGACGAGGCTGCGGAAGCCTTCGTGCATATAGGTGACCGAGAATCGCTGCAGCGCATTACAGCTTCGCGCCAAATAATTATCCAGGTAGCGGCTGCGATGCGTAATTATTGACAAGTTGGATGAGAGGATCCGATGGTGGTGCATGTAATACATTTACATTTACAGATGCATCTGTACATGTATACATACATGTACATGCAACATGGCATGTATGATGTATGTAATGTATACGAGCTCGTATATATATATATTACTGGCCTGCAGTACAGCTGTACTGGTTTAACTAATTTACACTACTTTACTCTTACAGCCTTTGTGGTGCTCCGTTCTCTAAAAGTCTTGGGTTTTATTCTTATTCCTTTTACACCATCTCTAGTCATGGTCAAAGGTAAGTAATGAAGCATTGAGCAGCGCCTCCCGCCGT
>Ga0099798_10203_pt1 | contig 19804 bp, 29 predicted proteins | sample Uncmet_Sort29A_1_FD_89870 | JGI IMG/M metagenome (GOLD analysis project Ga0099798, IMG submission 89870) | Marine eukaryotic communities from CALCOFI LINE 67, Pacific Ocean - CN13ID_Sort29A_1 | ecosystem: Environmental > Aquatic > Marine > Oceanic | place: Pacific Ocean: Monterey Bay | collected...
AGAAGAGGAGATAATAATTTTGAAGGAGACTATTGAAGAAGAAAAGCAGAAGCAGGTCGAAATTGAGGCGAAGTGGAAGAAGGTAGTGGAGGAGTGGAAAGTGAAGCTCGAGAATTTGCGGGAAGAAAAAGACGAGCAAATCGCGGAATTGAAGGCCATGATACAGAAATTGGAGAAATCCATCAAGGCGCGTACGCTAATGATGGGAATGACGAAGTTGATCCGAAACGGAAATTCTCAGAATTCTGAATTCAAATTCAAATTAGAATGTCCATCGATCTATGTCACCCATGATTGCTTTGATTCGGATTTCACGATGCATTTCTGTATGATGTAAGATTCATTCCGAATTTTTGATATCAATTTCCTTTCACCCCGCTTCTCTCATGCAACAAGGTATCGAAGAAATCGCCGAAATGACGGAAAAATATGAAGACTTAGAACGTGAAATGGACCAACAAATCCAAACGCGAGATCGACAGATCAAGGGCCTGCAAAACGAGTTGCAGTACACGAAAGAGCAGTGGCAGGAGACTTACGATAAGTTAAAAGCGGAGTATTCTAAAGCACACAATGACCGAGATGATCCGAAATTGAGGTAAAAACGAGTGTATCAAATATCCATTTTACGATGTATTTCTGTACGATGTAGGATCCACTTTCATTTTAATTCCGGAACATCTCGCTTATTGTGTGCGTTAAGGTATTTGAAGTTAAAGAAAAAATACGAGGAAGAAGTGGGACCCGGTGGGGCACAGGAGGCGAAGGCGAGGGCGGAGAAGTGAGGGGATGATAATATTTGCGAGGAGTATATACTATATGAGCATTAAGGTAGTTGTCACGATTGTATAGATTCGAAGGTGTTTTTGATTCCGATTCGGAGAAGAATCAGATTTAGATTGAGAATGGTTCTCAAGTAGGATGGAATGAGGAAGCTTAGGGATATCATAATGACGTGCACGAGGCAGCAGAATATCGCACCCCCCATTCGTGCGTATATGATGGACATACAGATAATTAGCGTTGGCGGATGTCCAGGCCGCGCGCCCCTGCGGGCCGAAGCATGGAGGCCCGCCCGCGCGGCCACGCACCGAGCCCGAACAACGAGCCAGCGCGAGGCGCGCCCCGCTGAAAGCCCTTCCCCTAGACCCAGCACCGACGCCACTGCTCCGCACATTCCCTGACTCATCCAATCTTTCCTCCCGAAACTCAATCCCAAAAAACCTCCAGACTCGAAAAGGACCTCGCAGCATTAAGAGAAGTGGTCGAGCAACTTAAGAACAAAGTCATCGAATTGCGCCAAATCATCAAGGAAAAAGACCTCGAATACGACGAAATAAAGAAGGAAACCATGGATTTGCTGTTCATTAAAGAGACGGCGTAAGATAAAACCGAAATACATTGAATAGAGGCCGTGGATCTTCTGCTGATTGAGGAGACGGCGTAAGATAAAACCGAAATACATTGAATAGAGGCCGTGGATCTTCTGTTGATTGAGGAGACGGCGTAAGATAAATGATCGTTGAACGAATCGGAGGTGTAAATTTGGAATATATGGACCTCACATATTCCCAGGAGCAACACGGATTATCACTTCATCCCTCCTCATCCCCCCGACTCAAGGTCCAAAGCCCTCGCGGAGGACAACCGAACGCACAGATTTCATCCCCCATTTTTGCTTTAAGGTACAAAGCCCTCGCCGAAGAAAACGCAGCAGCCCTCAAGAAAATTGAGTCCTTTACCTTCGAAATGGATATCGCTGAAAAGAAGCAACAAAAAGACATGTTTAAGTTGAAGAAATTCTTCGAGAGGAAATTAGGGGAGAAGGACGTGTTCATTCATCAATTGAAGGATGAGATTGAGGAGAATAAGCAGTGGGTAAGGGGAAATTGAATGGGTTTTTGTCACGTGAAGGGTGAGATCTGATTGAGGAGAACAAGCCTGTGGGTAAGAGGAAGAGAAACAGTTGACATGTCAATAGGAGGATGAAATGGAGGAGAGTAGGCAAGCTGTCGGCAAGGATTGATTTCAGCTTTCGACTAGATTCTGATGTGAAGTTCACAGAAGAAAAAGAAGGGAGTCGAGGAGATGCTACGACATCTACCATGGCATACGCGCTGGCGGGATGTCTGGTAATAGTGGGATGATGTGGTATAATGTGGTGGGGTGGCCAGCGGGGGTTAATATGGTACGATGGGAGCGCGATGCTGGCGGGTGGCTGTCCCGCCCGGGCGGCCGAAAGTCGAAACCGACAACGAGCCTAGCGCGAGGCGCGCCCCAATGGGTTGCTGTTGAACCAACGCAGGATGAAACTAGCTGCAGCTCCTAATGCTTATATTCATTCTACTTTACAATTCTCGTAAAAAGGCAAAACTATCCACACGATCCCAACAAATTATAATATCCCTATTCAGCTCACCGAAATCGCCTTCTGGAAGAAGGAGAACGAAAAACGAGTCGAAGAAAAGAAGGAAGAAGTAGCCCGGATGGAAGCCTTAATCCTGAAGAAAGAGCAAGGTTTCGAACACGTTCTCCTTGATTTTAAGAAGTTACAGGAAGCAAAAGAGGAAATGCGCAAACATTATGAGGAAACCTTAAGGAAGCGAGAAAAAGAGAGCAGTATGAATCTCTTTAAGGAGCAGGAGAAGGTGAAGACGCAGGATCAGAAAATTCTAGATCTGAGTGCAGAAAGGACGAAGTTTGAGCAGTTGTAGTAAGAGGAGAAGCATATTATGAGTGATTACTTCATATTATGATATTTGATTGATATTCGATATTTGGAGGTAGCACTTAGAAATTGAATTTGATTGGTATTAATTGATTAAATTTGATTTAGTACTGGATCCTCAGTGATTAAATTTGATTTAGTACTGGAACTTCTTTGAACTAATCCCTTCTCTATCTCCCCTCCCCCAGCTTCCAAGCCACCAACGACGCCAAGCGAATCGACCCCGAGAAAGAAGCGCTCAAAAAACTAAAAGCGGAGAATGAAATCACGATAGCAGAGTCCACGAAAGCAAGACAGCAGATGCTCGAAAAAATGGAGAAATTGGAAGCTAGGGTCGGGGAGATTTATGAGCAAGCTCAAGTTGACGTGAAGGCCGCGGAGAAAGTGGCGAAGCAGGAGGTAGGGGAGACTATAATGAGTGTTCAGTATCATTGTAAACTTCATTGAATTTCTAAACCAAAATCGAGTGCGAAATGAAGAAGCATCCGATCGGCGCAGGCGCCGAGGGTGAATTACAACAAACTAAACCTCCAAAAATCCCACTCAGCTCAAACGCCGCGAAGCCGCCGAAGGAGAATTAGAGCAGGTCAAAGTAATGATGGAAGTATCAAATAAAAACACTCCCCAGCTCAAACGCCGCGAAGCCGCGGAAGGAGAACTAGAACAGGTCAAGGTTATGATGGAGGAACAAATGCTAAAGGCAGAAATTATGGTCAAAGACGTCGAAGCCAAGTTCAGGGCACTTCCGAATCCGTTTGAGGATGAGGTAATGGAAAAACATCATGATCAGGCAATATTAATAAATCGAATACGGTACCACAAGGTGCCTAGAATCTGAAATCGAAAACGCATAATCGCAGTATGCAAGTAATAAGTACGGAGGGGCGGCCGAAACTCATTATGATTTCAAATTCGTGTTGACTGCACGATGGTGACGATGCATTTCCATTTCAAATTCGTCCAAACACTTCAAATTCCCCCCATCCATCCCCCATCTTAACCTTCAACTTCTTAAGGTCGTCGAGCTCCGCGAACGCGTCGAGCAGCAGAAAGCCGGTCTTGAGAATCTGAGGATTGAGAACATGAATCTGGAACGTGAAGCGCGGGAGGCTAAGAAGGAGAAGGATAGGATTAAGCTCGATTTGGAGAAGAAGCTCGTGTTTGCCACTACGGTTTTGAATGAAGTATCAGGGATGGAGGCGATTAAGGGGTAAGAAATTGGTGTTTGCTACTACGGTGCTGAATGAGGTGGCGGGGATGGAGGCGATTAAGGGGTGAGAGAAGGTTGAAGTTTTGGCTATTAGAATCTGGATCAGGTTATGCCAAGTGTTGTGTATTATAATTCGGGCGGCAGATCGATTTTCAAGTGAAACGTTTGATTCCTTTTAAAGCGCGTGGCGTGTCGATGCGAGCTGAGTCTTCCGAGATTCCGGGTTGTGGAGTTCAGGTTCAGGGAGCGCGCATTCATATTGCACGAATGAGCATTCGCCTCACATAAAGAACCCCCCTGAGCGCACGCCTCGTTGGGGCTGAGCGCGGGAAGCCAGTCCCAAAATATATCGTCCAGAATCGAGCGCGGTTTACCGCCGAGCTCACCGACCTTCAAAAAAAGGACGCCCACCGGGAACCGAGCCGGGGACGGCTCGCCCGGGCGGCAGCCTGAAAGTCTAACCGCCACACCCCGATAGCGAGCCAGACGCGAGGCGCGCCCCAAAGAATTGCTGAACAAAACCATTCCGTTAGCCGAGATCGTTGTCCGCCCATTATGACTTGGACAAAACTAACGAACTTCAACCCCCCAGCCTCTCCGGCATCGACGAGGACTACAAAACTAACGAAATCCACCCCCCCCAGCCTCTCCGGTATCAACGAGGACCTTTCACTGGACGAACATCAACTGAAGGACATCCTTAACAAAAAGGGCGGTCAACCCCAAAAAGTAAAACGCTCCCCGAGGAAAGACGACGGTGATGGTGATGGAGGGGGAGGTGGGGGGAAGTGAGGGTCGTGAGCCAATGTCACATGTGTTAACAGTGGATACGTCTGATTCACTGAATCAGGCTGGGGTGCTAAGACTCCTCTGACTCATAAACACGATTGTAAGCGAAGGGGATGCAACCGAGATCTCCGCTGATGCTGATGTATTACGTTAATTTATCGGTTATGTACACTATCGAGTTATATGAGGAGCTGAGGAGGCTGATATGGTGCTATAAACACAAGAAACCCGTGGAATCTAGAGACCCGTTTTTGTAGAGACAAGGCTTTTTTTAAGAACTTTTTTTCAAAGCATGTATTCAAAAGGCCCCTACAGAGCTGCGATGGGCATGTCCGGAAATGCTTGATCTTTCGTCGTGTCCATGCATGTAGAACGATTGCTTCTTCTCGATTCTGGTCTCATCGTTCAGCATGTTTTTTTTTGCCGACATTCAAATTCTTGTGACGGCAAATTTCGTAGGAAAAATTCTGTATCATACTTGAACTATCTGAAACAAGACTCAGATGAGTTCTGAGTCATGATGGTGGTCTATCTGATTGCACCATCTTATAGTAGTAGTCCCTAGTATACAAAACAAAGAGATTCCTACCCCTATTATTGTTATCCCCAACACCTCATTCCCCTCATGTTGAACGCCGTAATGAATATGGTCCCGCAGTGGGATGCCGGCGGTTCTGCTTTAAGTTTCGGATTTCTTCCGCCAGGGAAGTCAAACTCGGTAATCCTATCAGTGAAATCATCCAGCCATATCGGCCACAATCACACCAACACCAGCTTCCTCACCGCCGAAAATCATAATGATAACCCAATTTCTAATCCGAATGCACTTAAACTCATCGGTCCGGTAGCTTCGTATTACCCAATCGCCAAACCAGCGTATTCGCGGCTTCATGCTGTGAATGTATCAAGAATAAGCAGTTTCCTCGATTCTGGGATAGGAGCTGGAGCAGTTGGTTCACGCGCGTCTGCCGGAACAAAAGGGCGGCATAAAACAGCTTTTGGTGAGGGATATTGTATTGACTAAATAGCACTAATTATCATAATCATCGATCAAGGAACCATTCGGCTCCAATCAGAGCAAAACACTCCCATTATGATTCACACCGTGTGATTCAGTACAATTCCACAAAATTGACTAAACCTAATATCCAATTTCTCCTTCCCCAGATGCCGGTGGAATGCCAGGGGTAGCACCTGCAGTGGGAGCACCCGCACCGGCGATGGGACAACCGGCACCTGCGCCGGCCATGGCGCAACCGCAAGCGGGAATGCCGGGACAACCAGCAGCGCAGCCTGTGCCCGGACAGCAGCCGCCGCCACCTGGACAAGTAGGCGAAAGTTCAAGATGAACGCAAGGATTCAAAATTATTACTTAACATACTCTAGTAAGTACCCTGCAATGCCTACATTCCACATAATTTCCTGTAGTGCTCACGATTCATTTACTATTTATGTGTCCTGGAAAGATGCCTTAGATATTAATAGATGAGTCGTTTTGGAAGTGAGTTTTGACTCGAGCCCTGCCTTCATCATCACCATTTATCATCATCATCACCCTCATTCAAGGTACCCGGCCAGCAGCCGCCTCCAGGTCAAGCGCCGGGGACAGGAGCACCGCCCCTGCCAGGAGCCACCGATCCCAACGCGCCGGGTGCAGCAGGGGCGGCGCCAGCTGGTAAGGAAATTAAGCTGCGGGTGCTGCGCCAGCTGGTAAGGAAATTAAGCTGTGGGTGCGGCGCCGGCTGGTAAGGAAATTAAGCTGTGGGTGCGGCGCCGCCTGATGAGGGGATTAGAATAATTTTCATTAACTTTGCGGGTGCTGCGCCGGCTGGTGAGGACATTAGGAGAGACTGAGTGAAGTTAATTTGGAGTAGTCAACCGAACGGGAGTAATTAAATCTATAATAAGATTAAATGAAGCATTGAGCAAACAAACCAGCTCTCTTGAATCAAACCAACAAAACCAAAAAAATACCAAACGAGGTTCCGCCGCAAATCCGAAGGTTATCAGGTTATCACAGGAACAAAAACACCCCGAGGTACCGCCGCCAAGCTCAAAGCTTTGATGATCACACCCGCAGGTACCGCCGCCAAGCTCAAAGCTTTCATGATGACGCCGGCAGGAATGGACAAAAACACCCCAAGGTACCGCCGCCAAACTCAAAGCTTTCATGACCCCAGCCGGAGTAAAAACACCCCGAGGTACCGCCGCCAAGCTCAAAGCTTTCATGATGACTCCCGCAGGTACCGCCGCCAAGCTCAAAGCGTTTATGATGGCCCCAGCAAAACACCCCAAGGTACCGCCGCCAAGCTCAAAGCGTTTATGATGACTCCGGCAGGAATGGTCGGTGCTCTCGGTGTCTACTGGTTCTATTTTCGGAAAAAAGATGATGACGATGATGATGAAGATTCGGATTAGACTTTGCGGATGCTAGACTAGACTGTAACTACTCGAAGGTTCAGTTTAGTTGGTTTGGGTCGGATTGAAGGGATGGTTGAAGGTAGGTGCTAAAACTGTTTGGATTCTGATTCCATTGCGGAGGAGAGCGGGGGAAGGATGGCATTGAATGCACAGTGTCAGTGAGTATTGGTACGGGGGGAGCGGAGAGGGGTCATGAATAGTAGAGACTATCATTTGAAATGCATAGAGTCTAAGATTCGAACCTGTACATTAAGAAGAAACACAGTCTGTATATTACGAAAGCCGCAATGCCGATCCAAGCGGTAGTAACCATGTATAATAACTTAAGCCTGGTCACTGAGAAAACATCACATCAAGATGGAATGCATTTGTATATTAAGTTGTATATTAAGATTAGACTGATTAAGATTTTACTCCACATGCTGAACTGCACTGTATATTATCGGGTTTTATTGAAAGGATTCAAATCGGTTGATGGCGATTGAGTCCAATCGTTTCTGAAATTAAAATACACTAAATCACGCCCGCAATAAACGTTTCTCGCATCTGTTCGTTTCTCGCAGATGCGCATAGCATGTAATGATAGATCATGAAAGAAAACGCAGACGTACCCGTGGAAAAGAACAGTTTGGTTTTTGTTGTCTTGAAAATTAAGAATCGAGGTTTCGAGGACCAAAGCGCTGGACTTGCTGAGGTGGCTGTACGTTGTTGGTGTGAAAATGTTCATCAATTACCGCAGAATCGTAGTAGCGAGCGTCACGTTTGTGTGTAAAGAGCAAAAATAAAATTGACATCGGCAAGTGATTTCGTGAGCCAATCAAATTATGAGAGTCGACTCTATGATATTTAGTTCCGGCATTTCAGGATTTGCGAATTAAATGAGTATTACAATTTACTCGGTCGTGCAACCCTCCCTTCGGACAATTTTCAAGATATCATCGGGTGAATCTCGGTGTCACGGGTTCAAGCATCTCCTCGAAGTCAATCCTCGGACATTGTCGACTGAATAAAAGCCGCGAGACACAGTCCTCCGATTTGAAGTCTTCCAGCTGTGAATTGACAATCACGGCTCGCCCACATATCAATAAGCCGGCGAGAAACTGAACAGGACTGCCACAGCTGCGGTTGGCGATAATCCACTCGACATAATCCGATCGGATCGACGCGACAACCCAAGCAGACTAATAATAGGACTATCTCTATTTCCTCACTCTAAGCCGCAGCCTTGCCCACTCTAACTGAGTGGACCCTCCCGGTCATTCGTGATAAACTGGCAACCCAACTCCAATCCAAGTCTAAAATCCTCCCTTTAACTTTTTAATCCCTCCCCTCGCCCCTCATGTTCGGCGCCGGCCAAGGGGGACACGGGGCTAATGAGCAGCTCACCACGGACGATGTCAGCCGCCTCCACAAAGCCATGAAAACCAAGGAGTTTGGGAATTTGATGGATGAGTAAGAACTCTTTTTCCAGGCGGTCGTAATTGTCCGAAACGGATCGGGAACTCGCATTGGATGGGTCTACGTCAAAGAGATCTCTCAATTACCTCAAATTGGAATTTAACACCCTCCCCTCAGCTACGTCAAAGAGATTTCCGACCGAAATATACGAACTGAATAACTCCCTCAGCTACGTCAAAGAGATTTCCGATCCGAATAACCGAGCTGAATATGACCAATACCTCGAGCAACTTGAGGCGAAGGGGGAGCTGCCGGATGGTAGGGAGAAAGAATGGAATATTGGTTTCCGGTTGTGATAATCATATTCACGATGATGTTCGTAACATGCATTCACCATTGAAAGTACTAGCAGGATTCTCCGTTCCCCCTCAGGCACCGAGCTCCTCCGCTGCGAGCCGGGTGTGTGCGTGCGTACCGAAGTGCGCTTCAAGAATGGGCAGAATCAGAAGTGCTTTATCAATATCTGTTGGTCGACTCTGCTGCGAGATGTGGAGATGATACCAGGAGAGGGAGGGATGAATGTGAGAACGCAGTAGCGGCTTCAATTGACGTCATAATGTGGGGGATTACGAGAGTATGTATTCAATTTGGAAATGGAAGACCTTGAAAGTCGATTAAGTAATACCCTCCCTCCCAGGTCTCCCTCCCCTTTTCCCTCTCGCCGCCTCGCGTCGACCAAGATAAAAAGGGCCAACCCTGTCTTACTTGCGATTTTGGTATTTCGGAGAATTCCTTCGTCCAATGCCAACGCAATCCGGAATTTTTGAGAATGATGATCGACATCTGCACAAAGAATCTGGAGAAGAACTTTTTGCAAGGTAGGATGAGGATTTAGATGGTTCGAGAAATAATCAATATCGTTATGGAAGAAGTGGAGTACACTGACTGTCATTGACTGTTATAATTACTGAGAGAAAAAGATCCGCAAAGCCTAAAGTTGGATAAATGCATCTGACTCCCATAAAACCCCACCAAGGTCACGAAGAGGTGAAGAACGATTTCAAGATTCTGAAGACAATAAAATGCAAGGGCGGCACCCCGTATATGATGTCCGTGTCGACAGATTCGCTGAGGAAGGATCGGAAGAAGGAGTGAGACTCGAGAGAAAGTTTTATGTTAAGGAGATCATTTGAGTGAATGATTGGCAGCAGCTCCAAAGTTAACAACCCACCAAACATTTTCCCGTACCAATTAAGTATCCAACAGTGTCAATCACCCCCCAACTTTCTATCATTCCCCCTCCCAGCAAGCGCAAAAAGAAGAAAGCAGCCGACATCGGGGACGGTATTACGCCAGGGGAACTAAAAGAGATGAAGAACTGGCTCCGAAGTGGGCATTGAGGAATTTCAGCAGAATTTGATGAGAATTTCACGAGAATTTCATAGAACCTCTATGTATTTCTGATAGTTGACACACGACATTCCTGTGAAATTCCCAAGTCAATATTCAATGCCCACTTCGACCACAGGAAGAAAGAAGCTGATAAGAAGATGGAAAACTTCATGAAGAGCGATTCGGATGATAGTTCTGAAGAGGAGAGCGAGAAGGAAGAGGAGAAGGTGGTGACGGTGAGGGATAGTCATACTGATAGGCATTCGAGAATTAATCTTGATTAAGTGGTTCTGCTTCCAATGCTTCGGCTACTTCAGCTAGTTTGTCACTCTTGAAACTATCCTCTCCTCCACCCAGGGCCGCATCCGCATCCCCAAGCACAAACTCGTCCATATCGGAGAACAAGATTTCCTTGAATTTGAGAACGAGAAGGATCGGCAAAGGACGGTGACGAGACATCTGCCGGAGAAGCTGAGGTGAGAAATGTCTCGAATCACACTGCGTTCTATACTCCAGAACCGACCGCAATCATATGTCATCATATTCCTTTATGTCAAAACTAAAGCCAAAAACCATAAAACCAATACTCAGACTCGTTGTCGATCTCCCTACCGTAAAAAGCGCAGCGGACATCGAAACCGATCTCGAAGCTGATAATATCGTAGTAGACGTCGCTGGGCTGTTTTATCTCGATCTGCCGCTGCCGTATACGGTGGATGTGAGGAGAAACGATATGTGCTACATAGTCTCGCGGTGAATCACTTTAATTTTGAGTACTATATCTATGGTAGCAGGATACAGTAATCAGTAAAACTCCAAACATTTCCTAGCCCGACAAAAGCTCCGCCAAGTTCGATAAGGGCAAGAAGATACCGCAACTAACGCTGACCTTCCCCGTCGTAGCCACAGAAGCGAATATGCAGGGTGAGGAATTAAGTTTGTGTAAAATTTAAGACTGAAGTCAGGTGCCACATTGTCAAAGACCAGCATATTGTGCAGCATTGAGAGAGTAATGTCGGTGTTAATTAATCCTCTGAAATTGATGATAAATCTTATCCTTTAACTCCGTCAGCCCTCCAACTCGAGAACGACAATTCTGGGATTCAAGTGGTCGATAAGGAGGGGAAAGTGATACACGATGAAGGGGAACTCCGCAGCGACGAAGATAGTGATTTGGAGGATATTGTCGTACCGGATTCGGATCCTGAAGACGAGAAAAGGATGAAGGAAAAAGAGACAGAAACCAGTAAAGCAGCGGCGGACGCGGCGACTAGCAGCAGTAGTAGTACAAAATCGACAGTGGATGATGATGGTAAAGGGGGAGAATCAGATGGTGGAGAAGACGATAGTTCTGCTGATAGCAGTGGTTTAGGCGATCTCGATTCAGATCCGGAGAAGGCGAAGGCCCAGCGAGAAGCTGGGAAGAAAAGGAAAGATGCGAAAAAGGGATCAAAGAAGAAAAAGAAAGGAGGGAAAAAGAAAGAGGGTTCAAAAGAGAAAACAGCAGAAGAATCAGAAGAGAAGAAAGACGAAATCATCCAGATTGACGGGAAGCAGAAACCGAAGGCGCTGTATGAAGGACTTTCGTCAGATGAGGATGGCGATTTCGAAGACTTCAACGTAGAAGATGAAAAGGAAGTTGAGAAATTCATCGCCGCAAAGTCGTTTCAAGGTCCATTACCAGGATACTATTTTGGGACTGGGAAAGAGGGAACAGGGTATTACAGGGATGAATATGGAGAATGGACCGGGAGTAATTGTCGGAAGGGGAAGAAATGGAGGAAGAACAAGAAGAAAATAGAAGTGAAGATACGGGAGGAAGAGAAGAGTGGTAGTTTGGATAGTAGTAAAAAGGATGGTTTGATTCTTGAAGTGACAGATAGAGCTAGTGGGGGGAAGGGAAAGGATGGGAAGAAGGACGGGAAGGATGGGGATGGATCTGGAGAAAGTTCAGATGGTACTCGAGACTTCATGGGCAAGAAACTCTTCCCGTCGAGATTCCATATGAGCCACGACATCCACATAACCAATAATTTGACGCCCGCAGAATGCAAAGTGTGGCTTCTCGGACGAGGGCTTACGGATAATAAAGATAAGAGTAAATCTACTCAGAAAACTCCTGCTGTCGAAGTCATTCGCAGAGGCATCGTCGTTCCGTGGGAGACCGATAGTTCTGATTCCGACAAAAACACAACAACCCCATCCAAAAAACCTACACCGCAACTTCCGCTCACAAATCTTCGTGAAACCATGGATAAAGAAGTGCTCTCTTCAACTTCCCGCTCCGATTTCACCGCACAATCCACAGTCCCTTATTTTATAGCGCACGAAACACGGGCAAATTTGGTTTTAGCCTTCCCGATCCTCGAACTCGACGGAACTCCACAAGAAGTGACAGATCAAGGGAAAATCCCGAAAATCCGAGTGGAATCGTCGTCAGAGACCTGGGATGCGCTGAGGCAGATCCATTTGAAGATTTTTATGGGAGAGAAGGATAAGGATTCCGAGAAGTCTAGTTCTTCAGCCTCGAGTAAAACCAATCCCAACGTTCCCCGCTCCTTCGTCTTCCAACAGGCAATCACCCAAGATCTCGCCGTGCCTCAGCAATGGAGTTCCCAAACGAAGATCCTAAAATCCACAAGCAATCCAGAGAAGAAAAGCCAAGTTGTCGTTCTTTTTTCAATTCGAAAAGGGAAAGAATGGGTGAAGCAGTCGGATGTTAGTTGGGAAGATGATGCTAATGCCGCTGGAGACGACTCACCAATTGTAGTTGAACTGGACGAGGACGGGAAGAGCGGTGATGAGAAAAATGATAAGAATGGTGATAAAAATGATAAGAAAAAGAAAAAGAAATCAACTGCTGGTCTCACCTTCGTCGAAGAAAAACCTGAGAATTTGACTTGGAAAACAGCTGAAGAAGTTAGAGGTTTTTCAAAAATAGTAGAGGAAGATAAGAAAAAAAGCAAGAAGGACGACGACCTCGACGGGTTAGACGGCGAGACAGATGGTAAAGAGCGATTACTCGGCGACGACGGCGAAGAAGTCGAGTCTGACGATGAGGTGGACGTGACGAAGAAAACAGTTGATTCATTGATCTTTGTCCGTGAAGAGGAAGCAGACGCGACGATGGGACAAGCCGTTATCTTGAGGAATCGGCTGTTTTATGAGTTGATGTGAAATAATTCCATCCGCAAAAAATCTGAATTCGAATTCCAAGGTAATCAATCTGACAGATTATCGGAATGTTTTGGCACCGCATTCATATTTGATACTGCTCTAATTCACTGAGAATTTCTTATGTGTGCGACCCGCATACATCGATTCTCCCTGCTAACATTTCTTCAATTACTGAGAACTCCGCTGTACATTCGCTATTAACACCGCAATACAAAATTAAAGACTTCATTTTAGACTGTACATATCGTTGAAAACATTCGGCCGAAAGTTCCGAAACACAAACCAAAGAACTGTACATTTTCCTTGGTTTTTTCTTACAATCGAGGAAGCATGTCACAAAAGCATTGACAGTGTATGTCGATGACCACCAAAAGTGCGAATGAACGATGGGCGCGTTTCTTACTTCAGGGACCCAAGAAATCATTGCTCGCTGCGACATCATTCAAAAATGACTCAGGAGCTGGATGAGCGAATTTCGGGTGCAGGAAAATCCTAGAGCCTCCCAACATTTCTCCACCTGAGCCCCAAACTGAACTCCTCAGCGTACCCAACTCAACTCGCCCCAATTGAAGTCCCCATAACCTGACACTCTTTCCCGCTTTTTTCTCTCGGGTCCGCCCGCCATGACCTCCCGTTCGCGGCGGCCAATCGCGCCTCCCTCAGATCTCGAATCAGAGGAAGCAAATAGCAAGTCAGAAGCAGAAGAAACTGGATCCAAAAAATCAAAAAAGGATTCAGAGTCGGAAGATGTTAGTGGGATCGAGTCAGTTGATTCTGGGGATATCTTTTTCAGAGATGCAAGTGGAAAACCCAGAGGCATGTTCACGGGCCAGAGCGGGACATCGATGGATCTCGGAGGAGTGGATAAGAGCACGCTAAGGAGGAATTTGGGGATTGATTCGCAGTTGTCGTCGGACGTGACTCCGGGGGTTACACCGCATGCGAAGCCTGCGATACCGTTTGAAGACTCGGAAAGTGACGAGGAAGTGGTCGATCCAAATGAATTTGAGGCATTGAGTCAGGCGACTGTAAGGTGCGAATGGATTCATTTGAATTTGAAGCTCTTAGTCAGACGACTGTAAGGTGCGAATTGAGAATTTTATTCATAAAGAGTGTCCAGTAATGAAGTCCATACTTTTGAATCTTTCCAAGTCATCTCACTGAAATCCTTATTCACCGAATAACCACCATGGTCCGTTCCTTCCCCTCAGAACAAGCCCTACGACACCTTAATGGCGAAACTCGAGTCGTCCGACCCAAAAAATCTCTACCTGGGCTACTCCTCCGTCACGACTGATCTACTCCCCGAAGTGCTCCGCTTTATGCGCGTAAATCGCACCGAAATCCTCGACTTGCGACATAATACAGTAACAGCTGATGGGTTATTGAAAATTGCTCATGGACTCCAACATGATCGCCTGCACTTAACGAAATTAGGATTGAAGACGAATGTCACGGGGCAGGATGACAATTTACGAGGATTAACAGCGTTGGCTGATGCATTGACGACGAATACTAAACTAAAATCAATTGATTTACGGGCGAATCGGATATCCGATAAAGCTTGTGCTCTTTTCCGGAAAGTTTTGGCGAAGAATAAGCATTTAGTGAAGATAAATTTGGGAGCGAACCCTCAGATTGCGGATACCGGTGGGCGGCAATTGGTGGCTGGGATGATTCATAATTACTTCATCAAGGATTTGCAGCTCGATGGGACAAGCATATCGCAGAGGATGCAGGAGAAGATTGAAAGGTGAGAGCATACGGTATCATGATTCTTGGATCTGGATCATGATGGTGTAAATTGCTCATGTGATCTATGGGAGCCAAGGAGAACTGCTAATCCGACCGGTGCGGCGGCGCGAACGCGAATCCGATACTTACAAAGACTCGCGGTAAAAGCCATAGTCTATGCGGGCGCAGAACACGTGCGTGCAATTGGCCCTACGTACTGAAACATTGGGAACATCGACATTTGGGAAGCTCTGTTTCGTATGCCACCGCGTTTCCGATCGGACGAAGGTCAGACTACGGTCAATATGACTGTTGAGAGCAGTTCGACTGCAGGCCGTCTGGGGGTGTTCAGTTTGACGCGGGAAAAAAGGAACGGGGTAGGCGGGGTGACAGGTGGGGTGCCTCCTGGACGGAGAATAAGGTACATGCGCTTCTCGCGGCGATGGGCTCCGTGCGGGACGGCCCGTTTCGGGACGTTCGGCATCAGAGATACTTTTGACTCAAAGTATCAAATCTGTAAAAATAAAGGCCTCTGGGCCGCGGCCGGAGGGAGGCTCGCCCGGGCGCCCGACAAACCTCGCGCTGCGCTGCGAACACATCCATTATGGTTCCACCCTCGCTATTCGTGCGCCCACTCTGGCGCTTGGCCGCGCTTCCTTGATGACCCGCGTGTAGATACGCTGAACTAAAGATAACCCTGCCCAAGCGAATACCCTTGATTCTGACTGAAAAACCAAACCCCAGCTACGTCAAGCGCAATCGAAACAACAACATCGTGGTGGATGAGCACGGGCGAGTGGAGGTCGAGTGAGGAAATATACAGATTCATTACTAGCAGGGAATTGATATTGTTCAATACTAATACACTTCATCTGACTAATATCAATTCTTTCCAAATGTCAAATGAAAGTATCGGCCCAATAAAGTCCGTGAACCACTTCCATCTTCAAATCCCCAGAGAAAAGCAAACCGCCCCGCACGAGCAAAATTATTCCCCCAGAGAAAAGCAAACCGCCCCGCACGAGCAAATGGAACTTCTACAAGACCCCTGTATCAAGAAGCTCCGCATGCTCTCCGCCCAGGGCACCAAGGGGATGTGCGATTTTTTGGACGTTATGGCAACGAGGGTCACCGAGGCCAAAATGGATATGATTGCGACGGAGGATAGGGAACAACTTTTAGCCCAAAGTTTTATAGAGAAAGAAGCGAGTGTACTGACTGAAATTCGGCAACTGGAAGAGTTGGTGGTGACGTTTGCGGGGGAGAAGAAGAGTAAGAAGATAATAACGCACTGGGATCATGAGTTTAAGTATTAGTATTAGGTCTAGAATTAAGATGCTTGGGATTATATGATGGCATGATGCGAAACCGGAACCCACGTCAAAATTAATCTTTCCACATTGTCCCTTCCAGAACTGCAAGACGCGATAGACGAATTGCGACCGAACATCGATGCAACGAAGGACCGGATGAAGATATTGAGAAGTGAGAGAATTACAACATGATTAAGCAAGGCCTCATCGATTATCATTCGCACACTGTTACTTTCTCCGCTCAACATTTACAATAAGTCATCTCCCCCGACACCCTCCCCAGACAGACAAGAACTCATCTCCCCACACACCCTCCCCAGACAAGCAAGAGTTCTTCAGCCGCATGATGACCGATCGATGTGCCTCTCTCGGGGAAATAGCCTCCAAAAAACGCGAAGAGTGCGCGTCGTTGCAGGAGGGGGTTTACACGATGCAAAATACGCTGGAAGTGGTGAGGGGATGAGGGTTGTATTTGGAATTCGCGCGGACCAAACACGGTGGAATTCGAATACTTATGAATATCTGAAACGTCTTCCGTATAATAGTACCTATTTGCACCAAAATTCTCATGCGCAGCAATTTCTGAATTTCCAACTCCACCTCCAGGAGCGCAACGAAAACTCCCGCCTCCGCTTGTACATGCACCGCTGCAAAGAGGATATTGATAAGCAATTCCCAAAACAAGAGATCCCCGAAGACTGGAATATCTGGGATGGCCCGGATTCGAGTGCTACAGGGAGCGCTACTTCCGGGACTGATGGTGGTAGTGCTACGGATGTCGCGACGGAGGTGACGAGTATTTTTGGGAGTGATGCGGGGAGTCTGGAGGGGAGTGGAGGAGGGGGGAGTGGGGGGTGAGGGAGGTGTGGGAGTGATGGACTTGATGTTGCCTGTGGCGACCGCTTGATATGGGTTGTGACGCTCGATGTTACATGTGGGCCATGAGCACCATCATGTTGGGCTTGAATGATCGAATCTAGCGTACAGGATATTGCGACCAAAAACACGAGAGGAAGTGTAGTTTTCACAGAACGATTGATCCGGACCGGCACACACAAAAACCAATGATAGAAAAACATCCGTATTTTTTTTACCAGGACCAATCAGCAAGATTGGCTACTGATTAAGATGGGCCATGGCGCAATGTTGGAATTGCGAAGACCCTGACGCGGTTGGAAAATATCATTCAATTTCTTAAGAATGTGAATGAATCTCTATCAAATTCTTTTCCCGCCTTCAATCTCCTTCTCAGGCACCCTAAGAGGAAGCGCACCATCTATGGTGCATGTCCTCGCGCGGGGGATGTACCCTAAGAGGAATCGCACCATCTATGTGCTTACTACAGCCGCCTTCGTCGCAGTAGATGCAGGTTCACCGGCAGCGTTAAGTTCTGCATCATCCAATTCATCCCCACTAGTAGTACCCACAGCGATCGGAAGCTCGGTAGGAACGGGAAGTGATTTCCGTCCCTATGACAATAGTCACAATGGAGCTGTGACAATACCTTCGGCATGGAGCCTCCTCAAAGTCGCCGTGGTAGAGTTTGTTGAATCGCTCTATCCGGTGGTGGACAACGCAGAATGCCTCGCGGAGCGCAGGCGAAGAGGCCTGCCACTGCCAGATGGCAATGCTGGGGTGTCCGAATTCCCCAGCCGAGGTGATTCAGAATCTCGTAAGGAGAGAGAGAGGAGGCGGTTTCTCGCAACGACAAATTCCGATTTTCCAAAACAACGAGAAACCAATGAGGAAAGAATTTATTCGGATTCTGAAGCATCGGATTCGGAGTCTGATCCTCTAGCAGGGAAGGGCGAGAATCATAATGGACCCGCGAGCAACAGTCACGAAGATTCTGATTCACGAGCTACCGGGGGCGACCGAAAAACAGAAACTCCTTTTTGCGACTACTACGCTCCGTTAGATGCAGACATTCCAGGCACGGGTGATATTATTGGCGGGAATCTCCATGCAAAAACCCTCGAAGAATGCCTTGCCGCTTGTAATTCTGTTGAGGATGGACAGACATGTGCATCCGTCGAATTTTCGCCTGGGGTGGCGTTGGTGGAGAGGGTGAAGCAGAGGAATGAGGCTGGAGAGCGAAGTAAAGGGGAGAAGTCGGACGGCAATGTCACTGTGAATGGAGATGCCGATAGTCATACACTTAGTGATGCAGACGGTAATTCCGCAAGTAATGCCGATGCTCGTATGATCGAAAGTAGTAGTGACGACGATGCGGACAATACCATCGACATCGACCATATCCTCGCCACCCACAATCCGCTTCTGGGGAGCTGTATTCTCAATACCAACACCTATCCCAAAGTCAACATGAAATACGAAGACTATCATTTGTATATTCGAAAAGCCTCGCCGGGAGGTCCTTCCGTATGGACTGATATGCCGCGGGGAACTGTTCGGTCTACAGCTTTCTTCATTCTGGCGTGGATTGTCGGGGTTGGGGGGATAGTGCATGTGGGGAAGTGGGTGTTGGATTCGTTGGAAATTAGGAGGAAAAAGAAGGAGAAGAACTTGAAGAAGGATGTGGACCGGGAAGACCAAAGGATACAAAGTGAAGGATCTGGATCGAACAGAGTCAAATCCATACCTCTCTCTACCTTCCACCACCTGAACACCCTGCGATTCCTGGCCATCTTCCACGTCGTCATTTACCACTATTTGGACCGGAATTCGATCGGAGGAACCGCGCAATGGATCCTCAGACAATGGGACTACTACTGGAACTACTGGTATTCAAATACTCACTGGTATTCCAATACTCGAGATTCTTCCTCTCCTTCGTCTTTCAACGCCAGCCCCGAGTTCACTCTATCAGAGAGTGAAACGCCGATCACATGGCTCCTCGTACATCTGGCCACGAGGTGGGCATTGACAAATTTACGAAAACTTTTAGAAAAGCTTTACGGGAATTTTAGACGATTTAGGACACATGCTGGATACAACAATGCATGGATTTCGTGGAAAAGACTGATACTGATTTTGTGTAAATGAATATCCTCTGTTGTATAAAACCCTCGTAAAGTTTTAAGTCAATTTGTGAATGTGAACTCCCAACGCAGGTACACGGTATCTGGAACATGTCCATGCACGGATATTCTCCAGTTGAATACTTCGGAATCTTGAGTGGATTCGTCACGCATTATGCGGAGAAGAGGAAAGGACGTGGTAATCGTGATAGCGAATCACGAGGTCATTCTGGATCACGATGCGAGTCAAAATCGCAGTGTAGTGAGAAAGCACATTCTGAGGGATCTGAAACTACTGCAACTCCTACGCTGCAATCAAGTTCAACGCTCTTCTCCACTATCTCCAAAGTCCTAAACCGGACTCTGCGTGTGATGCTGGCTGCGTGGGTTTCATTGGGGCTGCTCGTTTGGATCTATACGTCGACGTGGAATGCGACGCTGGACGAGATTGGTTATTTTCAACCGTATTTGTGGTAAGCGCTTACTATGGGAGGACTTTTGGTACAGTGACGTTACGATTACTTACTCCGATGTAATAACCTGAACAACATTCCGAAAAGTATACATGGTTGTAACGTATCTTCACATTTTCCAAGGTACTACTGCCTAGCCCTCCAGGCTTGGCCCTTCTACGCCGACACCTGGAGATATCAAATCAACG
>Ga0099798_10204_pt1 | contig 19763 bp, 13 predicted proteins | sample Uncmet_Sort29A_1_FD_89870 | JGI IMG/M metagenome (GOLD analysis project Ga0099798, IMG submission 89870) | Marine eukaryotic communities from CALCOFI LINE 67, Pacific Ocean - CN13ID_Sort29A_1 | ecosystem: Environmental > Aquatic > Marine > Oceanic | place: Pacific Ocean: Monterey Bay | collected...
TTGATGAGGCCAGTTGGCTTGTTGACTTTCTTCCGCTCCACTTCGAGCAGTGGCTTGTTGACTTTATTCCGCTCCACAGTGCCTTGCTTTCGTAACTTTATCTCGCGAGTCTCGTCCATCACAGGCGCCGCTCCCGCGGACGTCGGGTCGTTTAGAGGAGCACTGGGCAAATTTTCTGGTAACGTTGTCACCGAAAGTTCAGTTGGTCCGTCTCTCCGCCACATCACCCCGTCTTCTCGCGCTCCGTCCGCGTCTCTCGCGCCAGACCCGAACTTTGGTGGCATTGGCGTCTCCCCCGTCTCGGGCGTTAGCGTCTCCCCGCCTTCTCGCGCTCCGGCAGCGTCTCTCGCGCCGGACCCGAACTTTGGCGGCATTGGCGTCTCCCCCGCCTCGGGCGTTAGCGTCTCCCCGTCTTCTCGCGCTCCGTCAGCGTCTCTCGCGCCAGACCCGCGCTTTGGCGGCGCTGGCGCCTCCGCGCCAGCCACTCCGCCTTCCCCCGCCCCCAATAGAACCGGGCGTGTCTGACTGGAAATCTTGTCCGCCTCCTCGGGCGCGGCGTCGCCGCGAAAATTTGTGTCCTCCTCGTCAGTGGCGACGCCGGTTGTCCGACCACCAGAAAGCGACCGCACCACGCCTGACGACAGCTGCACCGGAGGAGCAAGATCGTAAACGGGACCAACCGGGGGAGCAAGGCTGTTGGTCGTCGTCCGATGCTCCGGAAACGTCTTGACCTCCAGAAACCGACCTCTTCCTCCGCCGCGCGAGGAAAACGGCACAAGATGCACAAACAGGAACAACACACACAACCCCACCACAGCTCTCCGCCACTGTTGAAGCGAATGTCTGCCCCAGCCGCCACTGTGCTTTGGGCGCGCAGCGTGCGATGGTATTGCGTCGGTACGGTCCTGACGGGGTGGGACGATTATTATCAATGAATAATACGTCGGTACGACGCCGGCTATATCGTGGCCCGAGTGTGGGACCACTTGTGGAGCGGGGACAGCTGATAACTTCAGTCGGTCAAGTAACAGTAGGTGGCGGCGGCCGCTCGGGGATTTCGCAGTTTTTCGCGCTTTCAGGTGTGGTTTTGCGCGCTTTGCAGGCTATTTCAGGCGGGTTTTGTGGCATTTTCCCACGCTAGATGCATTTTGGCTTGTTTGGGGGGCTATTTCTGGTTGATTCGTGGATTTTTCTAGATTTCAGTGGGAGAATGGGGGTTTTCTGGGTATAAATAGTTAAAAATAGCCCATGACCATGCAATAAAATACATTTGTACAAGTGGTTTTAATAGCAGTTATTTGTGGATAAATATTTCATATACCGTGGTTTTTTTGCGCGCAGTGAATTTCAGGGCCGCGAAACTTCGCGGGAAATGCATCCTTTGAAGGAGCCGCAATAAACGGGTGACTGACGTCTACCACTAGCACTATAGAGGGTCAGCGAGTCTGGGAAAAATGAACCACAAAGGAAGGGCACTACAGCGAGTAATAGAAAAACTACCGAAATGCAAACACGCCCGGCCCCCAACAAGTGGGCATCCCAGTAAATAAACGCCGAGTCCTGTGAGCCCCCAATTGCGACTCTGGGGCGGGAAACCAACCTAATTTTGCGTCTTTACGATAAATTATAATAACCTGCCTGTTGGCAGAAAAGCCTGCGGGTTGCTCGTCGTCTTCAGGCCCGACGCTCCTCCGCAAATGACTGCGCTGCGAAGAAGCATACGCGCCTACGATGACGGTCACCCGACGACCTGCTTTCTCCTCATGAGAGACACTGCTTTCATCTGAGAAACGACATGGCCACAAAAGCTGGCGCACGCTACAACCCAGAAACACCACCGAGACTCCGCAAAGGCGCGCGACGATGATCAGCAAAGGCGCCCCACTGGAGGCAATCCGCATTCTCGTCGACCGACTTGCATCCAGCGTGCGGCAATAGCTCTCCTTTTTTGACGAGAGCTCCTTTCCCGCACCGTCGCGACTGTCAATCTATAAAGCCGCGGTTTAAATAGAACACAGAAGATAATTACAATGTGCTGCTTTTAATTGGACTAATAATTAAACCGGCTGAAATGCGTGAATTAGATTTACAATGCGCGCCTAGGTTGACCATACAAACCCTTGTACTAATTCGACTATAGTTTAAATCGCAGCTCGCAAGGCTGACAACACTCACGACTTTCAAGACTCGACGTCATTTAGACAACGCCAGCATTATTACGGTGACCTAATAGAGCAGCACGGCGCGCTTATTTAACACATGAATGATGCGTGGAAATTTCGGAAGAATCCGATCACGAAAGACTGCAACGCAATTGCAAGAATTTCCAGAAGGAATCACTAATAGCGATGACTTAAAATATTTTTAAAATATCGTCCAAAAACTGACACTTTGCTGAAATTAAACGTTGAGATCGGACTTTTCGAACGGCGACAACTCTTTAATTACGAAACACCATCGCGAAACTGAATTCGAAATAATTTGAGCAATTGAACTGCCACATATTATCCACGCTCGCGACGCTACTACACAGTGTCCCCCATTGCGCAACTACGCGCAATAGCACTGCCTTACCCCACTTTGCCACAATTTTCGATGCGACCGCAAAAAATTAAATGCTGACCGGATGCTACTGTCAAACCTTAATACAATGACTGCTGACTGATGCTGCTCCCCCGCAGATTGGCTTGCGTGATGACGGATGCAGACAGATGCGCAAGAGAACTCAAAATGACTGCCGGCCGGGAAGAATGATCACGATACACAATTGCACGCGTATTGTTAGAAGTAAAATGAATAATTGAATTAGCGGATGCCGACGGGAGGAGAAAGATGTTGATAAACTACGATGTCGTTGTAGGACACGCAACGAGATATTAAACGATGTAAACTGATTTTATCCGTATAGGAGGAGGGCGAAAAACATGTCGATATCTGCGGAAACGGAAAGAGATCTGTCCAACGACGCAGACCCCGTGCCGAAAACTACGGGAGCAGGAGAAACTAGGTTGAATGAGATCTATCCAGAGATGGAGGGAATCACAATGTCTGGATATTATTAAAATTGTAATGAACGATGTGGAAACGTTTCGCAAAAGAATAAATCGGATGACTGCGTCTACTATAAAATGAGGCTAAAACTGCCAACATTGTCATCCTTTTCGTCGGGACGCAAGAAATCACACACCCGCAAACCCACGCACACCCATACCCGCCCGATTAGCATGAATGATCGAACAATGTTGGATTTGAGAATGGTATAATATCAGCGCCTCCCCATCCGCAATTTGGCCGCGAATACGGTTCTCAAGGACCAGTGTAGAACCCCCTGGGAGCAACCGTCGGGATGGATGGGGGGATTTCCTAATAACACCTTGGGCGATGCGTCGCAACGTCTCGTGGAACCCGCTCCGCAATTGAAGATATTTTTCGATGTCAAATATTACCATTTATTGTCCTTTCCACACAAGTCAAACTGGAACGCAAAGCTGCTGATGACCGTTCTGCAATGCCGCCGATCTGCATCCGTGGGAACAAAACCACACATTGCTGCACCCAACACAAGCAAACAATGGCTTGTTTGGCACTCCGCACTCGAGACAGAGTCCCGCATGGGGCCCGCCGCTCTTCCGCCATTTTGGGAGAGCAGCGCCGCCAAACGGTCGACACAGCACACCCATACCCTCTGCCAACGTCACTGGCCAATAGGCTCTGTATGTGGGCTCCCGAACCGCTTCCCACAGTCTTTTTCGGGCAGATTCCAAATCGAAAGTCGCGGGACAGCAGGCCGAAAGGTCGTCTCCTTCCGGAATATTCAGGATTCTCCGACATTCGCTGGCATAGTATGACGGTTTCAGGCCTTTCGCTTCTTCCCCTGGCTTCAGTTTCGCCATCCACGTCCAAGCCTGGCAAAAGGCGCGCATTCCCCAAATCTCGTCATCTTCGTAGCGCACGTCCTCGAGTAACATATGCTCTGGGGGGTTGGCGCCCGTTCCAGACAGCAGCATGGTGTTGCTCTGTTGCACGACTGGGCCCGTGAAAGCCTTGTCCGCGGCGGTCTCCGACGACACACAGTCACAGAAGCGGACGCCTTCCAGGGTGACGCGCACTAACAAAGGCATCGGAGGGTGATGCACGTAGTAGATGTGATGGTTCACTCGCTGCAGCACGTCAGCAAGACACACCATACTGTCGTCGATAACGTTGCTTTCAGCGAAGAACGCGTTATGAAGTATCGCCCCACCCATGGGCCCCTGCACCTCCGGCACCGCGATGTGAAAATCTTCGGAGTGATGAAGCCGGTGTCGGCCCTCCTGATAGCCCGCTGCGGGAAGCACGAAATAGTAGTACTTGCCTAACCATGGTTTCTCGCCACCTTTGCCTGAGCGGAAGAAAACGGAAAATATAAAGACCCCCCGGCGGAGCCGTGGATAGGGTTAAACCCCCCTTTTGGGGACGGCCGCGCGGCGGATTTCGACGTTTTTCGCGGCGCCTCGACGAATTCTAGTGGTGCTTGTGCGATTTCGCAGGCTATTTCTGGCCCTTTTGGGGCGGGGCTTACTAAATTGCCGCCCCAACACCGGTAGCTGACGGCAGAAAACCGCAAAACACCACTGTACGGACGCGCGCAAGCCTGCCGAACCCCGGAGGCCCCCAAACGGCACAGTTTTGGAGGCCGCGGCGCCTTAATGATATATGGCTTTTTGAGGCTCGGTTTTGGACCGCCGGCGTGACAAATTAATTGTGACATCTTTTTAAAGTGGATATCATAATTGGGTGTTTCGAGCGATTTTCCCGGACCTGAAAAAGAGGCAAATCCGCATCGTTTGACATCGACTTCACCAGATTGGCACGGCGGACGGCGGACCGCCGGAGGCGGTTCGTCGGCCCCCTAATCGGGCCTTTTTGTAGGCCGTTCCCGCATGCTATTCTGCGATCTGTTCTCAAGGGCCGCTATAGGAACCCCCTGGTGGGGTGGGGGGGCTCCCAAAATAATTCCAATGTCAACTGAACGGAAATAAATTGGAGAAAATCAGTCAGGAAAAAAAAGCAAAAAAAGTTGTATCTGGAAACTGGCCCCTCCCTCCTTCTATCCCGCCCAAAGCTGAAATCTAACGCCTGATGACAGACAAAGCTCCTCCCAACTGTGAATACGTTCCCAATTGAACGCAGGGCATATTAGCTTGTCCTGCAGTGCGCGCAGCGGTAGGTTTGCCGGAACGTACTCGAAAGTGCGCCGAATTTCCAGATCGGTTTCCGGCATTTCGAATCTCAACTTCATTAACGCAGGCTGGCCGCGAAGAGAGCTGGCACCAATCAAACGGGAAACCGGCGCCGACATGCGGTTCTGAGAGACTCGACAGAAGGCCTCCTCCACTAAAGGGTTCCTGTTGGACTTCGCTGATCCCATGCACAGCTTCATCGACTCGCGGAGCATATTCGAGCGATCCGCGGCGAGCGACTTCATCCTCCACAACTTCCCGAGCGCCGGGTCGGCGTCCACAGGAATCCCCAAATATTTTGGGACGCTATAAAACTTCAGACGAGACGGACGAAGCTCGGCTCGTGACGTCCGAACAACTGAATCGCTGTCCTCGTCGAGATCGTCCGATTCCAACCCAGCCTGGGAACCCACCGAGAGATCCGTTAAACCACTATACTGAAATCCTATATTGTCGTTTCAACGTATTTTGGTGGGTCTCGGGTCGTTTGGGTGAGTGGATTTCCGGGGCGTTTGGGTGAGTGCTCGGCCTGTTTCTGGCCTGCTTTGATAGATTTTGCTGAGACGCCATTGTGACAACGAAGCCGCAAAGCGCGACAAGCCGCTCCTGCAATCGCGGAACGTCGGCCAAAACCCACCAAACGCCCGGACAACATCTGCCACCTAGTTACCAACTCCGAAAACACACTTACAAATAGACCAACCCAGAAAAACAATAGTAGAGGCAGGCACTAACGAACGCGCCACCGGTATTACGACATGGAAAAAGCACACAATTTATCAACCCCGCCACAGTCTGAAAACGCGCAATGTAGTAGTCCCGCCGCCGCCAAAAAAACTATTCTAAGTCCACCGTACTAATGGATGAATTCTGCCGCCGCCTAAAAAACGCAGAATATATGAACTCTGCTACAGTCTGAAAAACGCAAGCGCACAAGGCCACTGTCTGGAAAAGTATGCCGTGTCTGGAAAGAGAGGGGGAGGGAGGGGAGATTAGAGGGGGAGGGGAGATTAGACGGGGAGGGGAGATTAGAGGGGGGAGCGACGTGGGGGGAAGATCCAATTCCGCGCGATCACGCAGATCACGCGCGCGACAAAATACTATACTAAAAAAGATTAGAGAGCGACTAGGCGCGGGCGCAGGCCCGCTATCACGGAGCGAATTTCGTGATCACGCGCGTGTACGGCTCATCACGCGCATCCAATCAGCTGCGCGATAGCAGATCACGCGCGTGATTCCCTGCGCGACAGGGCTAATCACGCGCGTGATTCCCTGCGCGATAGCAGATCACGCGTGTGATTCCCTGCGCGATAGCAGATCACGCGCGTGATTCCCTGCGCGATAGCCGACCACATGGAACTAGCCGATCGCGCGCGTGATTTCCTGCCTAATAAGGCCACTCGCTGATTAGATGCGCCTGATAAGGCCCATCGCGTGGCTGATTGGACGCGCGCGATCGGCTATCGCGCAGCTGGTTAGACGCGCCTGATAAGGCCTATCGCGCAGCTGATTAGACGCGCCTGATAAGGCCTATCGCGCAGCTGATTAGACGCGCCTGGTAAGGCCTATTGCCCAGCCCATCGCGCAGCTGATTAGACGCGCCTGGTAAGGCCTATCGCGCAGCCCATCGCGCAGCTGATTAGACGCGCCTGATAAGGCCTATCGCGCAGCCCATCGCGCAGCTGGTTAGACGCGCCTGATAAGGCCTATCGCGCAGCCCATCGCGCAGCTGATTGGACGCGCGTGATCGCCTATCGCGCAGCCCATCGCGCAGCTGATTAGTCGCGCGTGATCTGCTATCGCGCAGCTGATTGAATGCGCGTGATGGACTATCGCGCAGCTGATCAGACACAAAAATCGCCCGAAGAGCACAAAAATGGCCTATCGCCAAAGAGCACAAAAATCGCCAGAAATGACCCCCCAAGGCCGAAACTGGATGTTGGGACCGGCGCGTCAAATCGGCCGCGCCCGAAAACGCACCAGAAACGGCCCGCAAACGGAAAAATCGTCAAAACGGCCCGGGGAAGCCCGGCAAATCAACACAAAACGCACCAAAAATCGCCGAAAATCACGAAAACGCCCGAAATAGCCCACGAGCGAGACAAAATGCACCTACAGTCGAAAAAGTAACGTCGAAATTTCTGGGGAGCGATTGCCACCTAGTTGAATATTACAAACTTTGCCAACTGCTCCAAAACTCCACTCCTCCAATAACGGACGACTGACAGAATGTAATACCGAGCGCCGAAATCACTTTAAAACTGGATTCATGGGCCTTGCCCCTGAAAATACGAAATGAAATTGACGGGGGGTTTCAGTGTTGCGCGACCAAAAAACGCAATAGAAACCGCCCTGACACTCTGCGAAGTTGGAGAAAGACTGGCACAAGCTCGAGAAACCTGGAAAACCGTTGCGTCACCTACAGCCCGGTTACCGCATGCGCGCGCTACCGCGCGCCAGCGGCCTATCGCGTACGCGATGGAACTGGATCAGGCCCGAACCCAGCGAAGAGGGGGAAGGGGAGGGGGAGGCGGAGGGGAGATTAGAAGGGGAAGGGGAGGGGAGATTAGAGGGGGAAGGGGAGGGGAGATTAGACCTGGACCGGTCCAGCCTGGACTGGTCCACCTGTCCAGGTTGGACCGGTCCAGCCGGATGTCCAAATTTTCGAGTCCAGATTTTAGGGGTAGTCCAGACTTTGGTGTCTCTACCAACTGAATCGCTGTCCTCGTCGAGATCGTCCGATTCCAACCCAGCCTGGGAACCCACCGAGAGATCCGTTAAACCACTATACTGAAATCCGCCAAAAAAACGCGCACCGCAAAAAACCCAAAAACAAGAACCGACAAACAGTCACAAAAAATCGTACCAAAAATTAACTGACCAGTTTAGCCCACCCACTCTGACATCTGAATTTGAAACGTCGTCAGGCTTTTCCGAAGCGGACTCCCAGCAGTCCAAAGTCTCATCTTCAGACTCGGCAGAACCCTCGCTGTAACCGTCCAAGACATGTACACACTGGCGGTACCCCCAGTCTTCAGGCGCAGTCGCTTTTGCTTGGCCGATCTCAGACCCTCTGCGCGAGGCCTCCCCGCTTCCCGTGCCACCTTCTTCACCCTGTTTACGAGCCTCGCACAGCACACTGCAGACCCTGGGGAAACAACCAGCATCTTCCAAAGGCAAGTCGTATTCGCGTTTCTTCATGTAATGCAGGACTTCGAATTCCCTGCGATGCTCCGGTTTCTCTTCGGGAAAAAACACGATCCGTCCGTCGGGAGAGAGACGAAGCTGCTCGGTGGTGCTCGCGGAAATGTCCAAATTTTCGCGCCGAATTGCGAGCTTCCGCTCGTCCACTTTGACGCCGTACCGATTGGAGGAAGCTGACGTTGGAAGAGCGATCACGACGCCTGATCGACCGTTGAGCTGCGGTTGCTGCTGCAAGTTTCGAACAGACACATTTGTGCCGATGCGGATTGCCGCGGGTACTGCCGGAAGCAACTTCTGCGATTTGTGCGCAGCTGCAAGGGGCACTGCTGAACATTCAGACCCCGCCCCGCCAAAATTGAACGGCGGTTTGCCGGCGCCCGACTTGCTGCTATTCTGAGGCTCCCCTCTCTCGGAAAGCCCCAGCCACCGCCTGAGTCGTTCTCGTTGCTCGCCAACCTGCTCCCGCTTAACGTTCTTCCTGACGTGTTTGACCGTGTGTTTGACCCAATTCTTGGTCACGTTCGGGAACTCCCAGATCAATCGTCGATGGAAGTGCTCGGCAGTCCACCCGATAGGAGTTCCATCCTCGGCGACAGGTTCCTCGCGCACCAATTGCACCAACACGTCCCGGGCGTTCTGCGGAAAACGCGACGGCACCGAGACAGCACCCTTCTCCGGCACGAAAGAGGATTCCAGACTGACGGGCGTGTAGCATTGCTGCGCCGGCGACACGAACATCTGCCGTTGCCGCGTGACGCGCTCCAGCGCGCACAACGCGTCTGCATCCTCCGGCACAAACTCCAGAGACGGGTCCTTGACACAGAGTTTCAACCGGGTTTCCGGCGGAATGAACGGCGGGTACGACTCCAGCCGGTGCGCTGCGCAGCCGTCCAGCGAGATGCGGCTTCTCAAACGGACGAAGAGCTGCGCATTCTTGGCGACAACGCGCTCATACTGCTTGTGCAGGGCGGGAAAATCCGGGTACTGCTCGTCGTGGCGACGAGCGTCCTCGAGAAACAGCTGCAGAATCGCAGAATTCGGGCCCAACGCCAACTCCTCGACCACCAGCTGGTACAGACGGCGCCCACATGGGTCCAGCTTGGCGCCACCGCATTTTTCCAACTTGTCCTCCGCCGATAGGCCCTCAGCCTTTTGAGACTTTGCCGAAGCACAGTCTGGAGGGCACTGGTCGATGATCAGCTCGTGCTTGTCCATGACGTGCAGGATGAGATGTTCCAGATACAAACTCTTCATGCGCTGCGACGGCTTGAGCTTTTGGCTCTGAAACTTAAGGAGTCGGGCGACGTTCTGCATCTGGACGTGGCCACGAAAATGCCCACGCAAGTCCCCGTCAGCGGCCTTGTGCGAGTTTGCCCGACGAATTTGTGGCAATTTCACGATGTCCATGTTCTGCCCGAAATCACGGTTCAGGAACACGATCTCCACCACCGGATCGAGGCTGTCGCCGCCCACACGGGGCTGCGACTGCACACATATACAGAAATGTTTGACCTCGAAACTGACTGAAGTACTTGATGTGTCAGTCGCGGTCGCGAGAGCCATCTTGGCCACCAACTCCTGTTGGAACACCTTTGAAAACCGCTTGTGATGCGATTTGCCCACTTTCTTGGCCGTGGCGATGTGGATATCGTAGTCGCTGCCCGGCACGAAGGTGTGACGCTCCCACGATCCGGCAAAATAGACAGTTGGCTCGTGATCAGCCAATTCCTGGGCCAACACGATCAGCAGACACTCGTAAACGTGTTTCGCGAAGTCGCCCATGTGCAGCGCTGGAAGTTGTGCTGCGCAGAAACGCAGGAAACGGTCGTCTGTGGGGGGGAGTGGGTAATCGCCCACAGTCAGTGAACGCGCGTCTTGCAGGAGCAATATGCGAGGCGGCTGTTCCGGGAGGATATTTCTGGCGGGTGCGGCGCGGCTTCCTTCGGCACCGTCGCCAGAAAAATCGACACCCGTCGACTCGAAGACGTCGCAACTCGCGTCCCGTATTGAAATGAACAACGACCCACTGCAACCAATTGTCAATTCCAGCTCGATCTCGATGTCCGTGAGTACTCTTTCCGAGGGTGGCAGACGCAATGCTTCCAAAGACAGCAACAAATCCACCCTCTCAAGATAGGCACGCGCGATGGCACGCGCAACATCCTGGCGGGAACCCTGCATAAGTGCGGTTGGAAGGGCGGTTTTCCGGTACACGAGTAGTCCGATGCGAGCATGGTTCTGAACTGAGACCGAACGCAACCGTGCCGAGATGCGGCGTGTTTCCTTGGCCGGAACGAGCTGGTCCGCGGAAAACGCCGTGAATACGAGCACGTTCGACTCGTCGGAACGAATGTCGCAAACCAGGTTAGGCAGGGTCTTGTGTCTGGACGCATCTCCTCCACACTCTTCCACCGATTCGTCCTCCGCCAGTAGCTCATTGATCACCAGGTCTCTCAAACTAACAGCCGTCTCACGCTTCCGATACCTCGCCGCCAGTTCAGACTGCAACCGCACCCCACTGTCGAGAAGTTTGGGATCCTCGGGCACCCGCTCAAAACCTTCTGTGAATTTGAACCGCAAATCGGGCGAGTCTACCTGCACGCGTAGCGGCTCGCGGACTTTCGGAATGCCCAAACCGCTGGTGCTCCTTGACTGAGAAGAGGAAATCCCGGACCACAAACTGAAGGACAGAGTATCATCATAGAAAGCGTCGGTGGGATCGATGCGCAAGCCTTTGGCGACCCAGAAATCGCACTTCTTGGGGAAATGCCGGCTTGCACAGTAGGCCCATTTCTTCGTGGCGGTGTCGTATTTCGCCGAAATCGTGGGCTGCTGTACTTCTCTCGAGTCGAGAACCGGCATTTTTTTGCAATAATTATTGCGACGTCTAATGCTTGTATATACTTAGAAATTCGAAGGTGCGCAATCGTCGCGATTTTAAGTAAATTACCCCCGCCGGCACCGCACTACAATCAACCGCAGACTTCAATAGGTAACCACACCGCACAACGCTCGCCACAAATTAGATTCGATTCAGTTAGTTTGGAGAACAACCTCGTGAATAGGCCACGGGCCTTTGCAATTCTCGTCCGCGATGTCAATGTCGCACTGACTAAATACCAAATTGAAAGGCTTTGCCGCGCACACAAAGAACCGTTATAAAACTTCGAATTTCGCTTCCAATGTTTAGCGATAGCGGCCGTTTTTGAGGGTTTTTCGGCGCATTTTGGGGGGCGTTTGGCGCATTTTGGATGCGTGGGGAGGGCTCTGAGGAGGCGAACACGAGGGGCACGCGTGAAACGCGTGCGTGAAGTCGGCGTCCCAGACCCTCAAGACGCCAGAAATAGCTCGTCGAAGTGGCTATTAGTATTAGAATGGCGAAACGCCACGCTACGCAGGCTTCTGATGCGACCGTTTGGAGGCCGTGGAGAGGGACTTCAAAAACGTCGCCATTCCGGACCCCAGAAACCACCCAAATGTGCCGATTTAGACGTCTAAAAACGCGTCCCAAAAAAACGTGGCTAAAACAGATATAATTGACTGCTGTTTTAGGGGATGATCGGGCAGTTTCCGTTTGAGATTTTGAAGTAGATTTGATAAACGCTTCGCGCGTGCAATTAATTATATTTGTCGCCCACGCCGTTGTCAAACACACAGCTCAACGCAATTCGAATGTAGATGGTCTTCCTCCTTCTCGAGGACCATCACAATTCGAATACAATTCAAAAATTGTTCTGGAAAAACTCTAGAACCGGATTTACTGAAATGATGGAATTGCGTCGACAACTGCAATATGCGCGATGACCCCGAATCCAAAAAAAAATGAATATGCCGTGTTCGCGGGCGATTCTGGCGTTTTTGGCGATTTTTTGGGGCGTTTTGGCGCATTTTGGGGGGTTTTTTGGTTTTTTTGTGGCGTTTTGGCCCATTTTGGGGGCGTTTTGACGGGTTTTGGATGCGTGGGGGTGGGCTCTGAGGAGACGAACACGAGGGGCACACGTGGGAAACGCGCTCGGGAAGTCGAACTGTCCCAGACCCTCAAAACGCCAGAAATAGCTCGTCGAAGTGGCCATTGGAACGGCGAAACACCAGGCTACGGAGACTTCTGATGGCGCCGTTTGGAGGTCGCGGAGGGGAATTTCAAAAGTGACGCAATTTCGAGCCCCAAACACCACCTATGGAAAGCGTCCAAGGACTGTGACACACTCGTAGACGCACTCTAAACATGAAAAATCGTAGCGCAGCAACAACAGAAAATTATAACTAGAAGGCGAGCTATCGCGAAAGAACATAGACCAACAGACAGACTGCAGCTCCCCGGGATCATTCGCGCCCAAATCTAGGAATAGTATGGTCGTTGAAATCGAGGTAGATGTTCTCAATGTTGTAGCACTCTGAGATAGTAAATACCACCCTAGGACTCAGGAACCGTTTTCTGCCGGCGGGTTTTTTGGCAATTTTGGTCGCGTTTTCACTGTGCTTCGGCGATTTTAGTCGTGGCTTTCGCCAAAAATCGGAGAAAACGCGACTAAAATCGCAAAAAAACAGCAAAAAACCCGCCAGCTGAAAACGATTCCTGAGTCCCAGGGCAGATTTTGAGCGAGATGCTCAACCTCAAATGCTGATCAGAATTCTACAAATAAATTTATGAATGTAGTCAACAGATTTTGATAGGCTTTGGGACAAATTTGCCTACGTTTTTGTGGATGTTAGGTGCGTTTTTCTCGGATCTTAGTTGTTCGTTACAATCGGGACAATACTTTGTGATTCTGGAGCCGGAAATTCGAGGGACCTTTGGGACACGTGAGTGGCCGGACTTTGAGAACCCCGAAACATTCAAACCCCGAAACATTCACAAATTACGACTTGTGATGCTCGCTTTTGCGGCTGTCGGTTTCCGAGGGCTGGCATCGAAACATTCGCAATGAAAACCACGCCACCCGCGAAATTCCCGAAGTCGCATTGACGATTCAGATTACTAATTAAAAATTTAAAAGCTAAAACGCAAAGAAGACTGCACTCGCCACTCGCGGTCATTGGGGGCTGTGGCATTGGACACCTCAAGAGCGTTTACCTCGAAGAATTTCTAAGCCGATTTTGTGATCGATTCGTGGCAAATCGGCCAAATTCTTGGGAAAAAACGACTCCTGAATATCACTCGTTTTGGCGCTACCCCCACCTGGCCCCTCTCGGAGTGTGGCCAGACTTCGAAAAAGTAGTACATACGTCCGGACTTTTTTCCCCCGGAGGATATTAATTAGTGCCTGGTAGATTGAAACTTTTTAGGGTTGCAGAAAGTAGGGAATGTTCGTGGCTCGGACCATTGTGGCGTTTTTCGCGATTTTTGTTCGCGTTTTCGACGGAGACCGCATCTAAAACCGAAAAAAAAGATACGGACGCCGATACTGCTGGGGCATAGATGTAGGCTCGGGCCTTCCGCGACGACCACGAGACCTCATTGAGATGGAAACGCGTCCCGCCCCAAGCCCCTCGCGCGCGAGCCGAAGGAGTGTCGCGATGAGGCCGCGGGGAGGCCAAATCCACCGTGGTTTGGGACGTCGTGGTCAACTCGTGGTGACCTCGCGGGCTGCTCGCGGCCAGCTCGGGAGGAGATGATAGCGCTTGCTCATTAGTCGCCCACCTGCTATCAGACCATCGACGAGCTTCTAAGAGAAGCCCGCGGTCTGACCGCGTGCTCCCGCAACCTCACCGTCTACCTGCTAATCCAGGGGCGCCTCCCTAAAATGAGGAAGGCGCCCCTCTACGAACTTTCCGCTTTTCTGCACCCCTACTTTTTCTTAATTGAGATCTCTCGAGTACTTTTAGGCTGCGGGTTACAATGGGCGCAGCATTTCGATCTCAAAAGTGCCTATACGACGCGGTTGGACCGCGAATCCCTTTGGCAGGTATTTGGTCGACAATCCCAAACCTTTTGTGCTGAGCTGTGTGTCGATAACAAGTGCAGATTCGGCGTCAACTCGACTGCTGCAACCCCCCGCGCGCCGCAGATGCCGTCGGAGAGCCTTATCCGCCTTTACCAGCAGTGTCCATCGTTGAATCCCGGGCGCCTGCATGAATAATAGAGATGAATCAATAAATGAGAGGACTCACCGACCTAAACCCACGCAGTAGCACGAACGCATTTTGCGCCGGGGTAGGCAACCCCCCAACTTTGGGCGCGGTTTTCGGCGGGTTTCGACGGACGTCAATGGAGCTTGGGGGAGTTCTCGGGCTGCTTGTGGCCCCGTTGGAAAGACTTTGCCGAATTGCCGCCTGAAATTACTTTGTCCATAAAGATTAACACGCAGTTGCGAAACTTCTCCTTTTGAGAAGAGCGCTACTGCAGAAATGCGCGTTGCCAGTCGCACTGTAGGCGTCGCGTCTTTATGGGTGGAGTAAGGGGGCAAATTCTGAGAGCGAACTTAAATAGGGCGGACGTAGAGAGACCAGATACATATTTTAGCCAAATCAGCCAGAGAAACTCATCTCTGAATTACCATGGTAAAGCCGCAGGAATATCGGCAAAAACGACAAAAAAACGCCAGAGAGCGGGACGCCTACCCCGCGAAACTTCTCGGTGGACGGCGCCTCAGACCGGCCCGTTTTGAGGCCGCCGGCGCTTTTCGTCAGAGACCAGACCTCTGACACGATTTCCCGGTTACCCCTGTGCTGATCCTTCTTGATCAGCCCCCTTCCCGTCGGCGTAACGTTTTTAACTTCAACCACTGTTAAACCACTGTTTGTATTGAACATTTTTCCACGCGGTGGGTTTTCGTAGTACGTCGTGGAAATTGGTTGGTGAAGTTCGAATTCAATTTGGACTGGTTGAATTCGGTCACCACACTTCACACACACTCAATTCGGACACTTCCTCGGTAGCCACCTTTTTGCACGGTCCTTTTTGGACGTGGGTTGCGGTTTCGGGTCGCGGGCTGTGGTCGGCGGCCTACATCTTGCAGTAGGTGTTAGACCACGGAGTTTCTGGCTACTGACGAAGGACGAGACGGACACTTTCATATAGGATTCTACCGCACGTACAGAAATTATAGTTCCCGCGCCATCTTCAATAGATAAATTGCGCCTGATGGGATTTCTCGATCGTCGGTGCCATTTGGGGTTTTTCGCGCGGGGGACCATTTTGCATAGTACAGTAGTCAATTTCCAATCGACTCGATTCATCAGTTACGACGGATTCATCAATTGCGACGGATTCACTTACGAACGACTCAATTACGAACAACTCAGGAAGAATAGATGGGTAATAGTCATCAATGATTCACGACAGTTCCGTGCAGTGCGGCGGATACCAGACAATTTTTTCGACTCGCTTCCTCCAGAAAAACCAAAAGTTGACTATTATCCGGTATGCCACCTTTTCCACCATTGCACAGGCCGTCTAGTGGTTTAGTTACTTAGGAGCTCGTTTGCACCATTCTACGGCACGCATGCACTCGATCCATAATCTAGCGGTTAATAAACTCTTCTAATGATTCAATCGTTTGTGGGGGTATATTCAGTTGGTGTTGCTGGTTTGCCCGTTTTAGCGTTCTGGCAGTATCACGCCGCGCATAATTTAGGGATTTCAGGTTCCGCGTGACGTCCAGCAGTAGCTGCTCCTGGTGTCTCTCCCACCCCGCCTCATTGCTATAGAATCTGATTCTGTGGAGGTGCCCCGTGATCAATCCCCGTTTGTTATACGCATGTGTCCGACCATGAACGCACGTGCGCGCACTTTTTACATCGTAGTACGCGCATTCTTTACCACTATTAGCATCTACGTAGATATGTGAGCCCACAAACTTGGTGACATTTGTGAGTGGCTCAAACACTAAGAGGCGCGGATCATAGCACTTGACGTTCATATACGGGCTATCTGGCCAGTGTGTTGACCCTACCGCTATGCGGACTCTGATCAGTACATCATCTACATACCTCACCACGCTTATTTGGGAGCCAGGGGCCACGACGTCTGGACACATTCGCATATCCTCCACCAGCGCGGAGGCTTGTGCCACTACTGGTCCAAAGGGTGAACCTATCGGCACTCCTGAGGTCTGCTTGTACACCTTCCCAAAATCGCTCCCATGCCTCTTGGGGAGGCGAAAATAACTGTGGTTTAGGTCATGCTTGATAATTTTGGGGACTTCTTCCAGCAACAAGCAGTCAAAATTTCGGGTTCGTGGGCCTTTGGTAAATAAAATATGATTTTTCCCGCCAAGGTCCTCATCTGCCCCCAATCGTATTAGCTCTTTGTCGTTCCTGCTGTGATATTTAGGTGGTATACGCAAATTTGAGTTTAGTACACACCCCCGCCGCAACCCCGCCTGGGTCATTTGCTGTATTTCCGCCCGGATCAGGCCGAGGCCCTTTTCCGCGTCACACGAAGGGAAGAAAGCTTCAATATCAGCCGGCAGGAAATACTTGGGAATTTCTGGGTCCACATTCTCGTTTTCGACTTCCGTAGTATTTATAAAATCCGCGATGGTATTGAGCTGGAGGTGCGGGTATTTGATTCTAAATAAGTGTGTAATTACCTTCGCTGCAATTGTAAACTTCTTTTTGTATACGTGTGCGTGATATCCTACTAGCGGTCTGAATTTAACGTCGGCAATTCGGAGTGTCTCCCGCGCGGCAGAATTGTAGATTTTGAAATACTTGGCTTTTAGGAACAGTTTTAGGTGCGGCAGTCGATGGTGTCGAAGGCGCTTGAGTCCCTTCGCCACCGAGTCCAACTTCCAGAACGCATTATTGTTGTCTCTTCTCATCCCCCCCCAGCCGGGCACCGCCTTGCACGCATTTTCACTGCCTACATATCTATCTTCTATCTGTTCAATTACTTCAATGCACGCAAACGTCAAATTGCCTTTGAATTTATCCACTACCGACACGTGTAATTTGTGGGCTAAGTCTTTTATATCCGGATTTACACTCTCGTATTCTACAAAGTTTCGTGCCGCAGTTCCGGCCCGTACGTATCTGTCCACAATCCCTGGGAGGTGCTCCTTTTCCGGTGGTCTGATACACTTTCCCACGTCTTCAATCGTGTGGCGTAGTGCCATCCTCGGATTGAAGAAGCGGGAATTCGCGTGCCACAGGGACAGTGTCGGATCGTCCTCCGTTGGGAACATTGGCATCTTCGTTGCCAGCTCGCACATATCAATCAAAACGTGCCCCTCGATACAATAATTGCGCAGGACTGGGTACTTTTGGCATATTTCGGCACAGTTACATTTACGCTTGTCAGTTTTGGGTCTGAATTCGAACTTTTCCACCAAGGACTGGCCTGATCGCTTGCGGAAGATCAGCACCACGTCTGCTGCAAAATTGTTAGCCCGGCGCACATAGTTAATTAGATTATAAAACTCGCGATTCTTTATATGTATGTGCGTTCGAATATACTTATAACGCAGCTTGCACAGACTGAGCACCTGGCACCGTTTCAGGTTTCTTTTGGCATGGTGCATTTGCAACCCATCGAAAGTGCGGCGCGCCTTTTGGTACACTTTTCGTATCGTTGGGGCTGGTAGATTGCGGATGTACCTTTCATCTGCCAGGGTCAGGTTGTCTTTCGCTAGCATTGCAACCGCTTGGTTCACTGCCGTTACTGATTTCGTCACCATAAAATATTCTATTTGCCGGATTTCCTCATCATGCCTGTCCGCTTTGCCGAGCTCCCCCCGGCATTTGCTCCCGTATCTTTGCGCTGCAAACGGCCTCGTGTCATTCTCCTTGAGGACCTTTGTGTAATGGAAGTGACCCCGAAATTGGCTATTTGGCGAGTCTCGGTCGTTGTTATTGCATTTGAACAGGGTCATCGTCGTCTTTTCAAGGATCACCCTTTCCACTTTTGTTGCCACGATCCCGTCAAGTGACATGAGTTCAATAAACATGAACTTGTGGAACGTTTTCCGGTTGTTACTATACAAGAAAGACGAGTCGTAAGGACTCTTATTACAATGGGTGGTGAATCGGCCGCACGTCGAACGGTACGTGGAGCTCTGCGTCTCCCCCACGTACACCTTCTTCGTGAACGGCTGACTCGCGAGATAGATCACTTGATCCATCCCGTCCGCCACCCACCATCTTCTTCTAACTTCGCAAATCTCATTGTGCATATTCCTATGCGCAATCGTATGAGATGTTAAAAGATATAATGGGAACAACACCCCATCCAATCTAAATAGGTGCCGCCTCCCTTGGCTCAGTTGTTGGTTCGCGGGTAAGCTGTTGAAATTAAGCCGTTGGTTAGTACTACTATTTGGATTTAGCTGCTGCATTGGCGGTCGCAGTAGCTGACTCGGCGATCTGGCCCACCTGTTGAGAAAAGTTGTATGGTGATACATTTCAACGTAGCGATTGTGTGGGCCCCCCTGGATGACGTACGCGCAGTTGCAGTCCGTCCCGTGCCAGTGGCACCTCATGCACTGCCTCTGCCGCACAGTCTCTTGGTAAAGGATAAAGGCTATTTGGTGCCGGAGGTCGAGAATATTCAATACGACACTCCGCACCATCTTCTTATTGTACGTCCTAATGTAATACTCTACGTTGCTGCAGAAATCCGTAGTGAGCGTACGGAGTAGGACATCAATCTGGTTGAAGTCCCGACGAGGAATTTTGATATTGGTTTTGGTCCAGATCGGTTTTGTCTCATAGCAGAGGGATGTTTGGTCCTCCTTCAAAGTCCAAAAAGGTTTGAAACAACCCCCGGCACATTTGCCGTTGAGAATCCCACAGATACTCATTTTTCGCGTTTACACTGTTATCTGGCTTCTTACAGTTATACGTTACACCGAATATACCACGTGCGATTATAAAAGCCCGTTCTGGTATTGCTCGAAGTCTTTGTTGTCCCACTTGTTCGTCTGCGTCATGATCGTCTCTGCCAGCGCCGCCACTGAGCAGAGCCAAACCTCCAGCTCATCCCTCGTTAGCAGCTCCCCTGCCACTTTCAAGTTCCACGCGAAGGACGTCATGTGCGTGTCCGTCACTCTTGGGCACTCCTGCGTGATCCACTCGGACCATACGACCAGTCTCTGCACCAGCGCCGTCTGATAAAAAGGCGCCATGGACTTCAACAGCTCCGTCATCTTGCCTTCCCAAAACACCGGGTCTTTAGCCCGTTTCACGTCGAGGTACTGCTTGATGATGTCGCGTGCGGGGTTCAACTGCACTGCCATCTGCGTGACCGACGGCTTTTCGCTTATCTCATAGAGATCCACATCATCACGACCTTCTTGTATCAGTCTCGTGGCGACCGACGTGAATCCGACGCCGCTTCGCAGGTCTCGCACTTCTTCCTCATCGTCCCCTTCTCCGTCCGACATACGCACATCGTTC
>Ga0099798_10205_pt1 | contig 19708 bp, 21 predicted proteins | sample Uncmet_Sort29A_1_FD_89870 | JGI IMG/M metagenome (GOLD analysis project Ga0099798, IMG submission 89870) | Marine eukaryotic communities from CALCOFI LINE 67, Pacific Ocean - CN13ID_Sort29A_1 | ecosystem: Environmental > Aquatic > Marine > Oceanic | place: Pacific Ocean: Monterey Bay | collected...
TATCAAATCAAAAATGTGTAATAAAAAACCAGTTTATCCAATAGAAATTGATAAATATGTAAAATTAAATAATACTGGATCAGTCACACCACAAACAAAATGTGGAACTAACCCTGAAATAAATCAAATGAATTGTTTGTATAAACAAGCAGAAGACAATTTAGCAAAAGCAGTTAAATATCAAAAATGCCATGGAAAAAAAATATGTAAAAAAAACAAAGAATTGAGACAACATCATGCACAGTTAAAACAAAAAGTCGCTGCAAAACAAAAGCAAAATGAACATTTACAACAACAACACCAACAACAAGGATTAGTTGCTAAACCAACAAACAATATTACACATAATACTACGGCTAATCAAAAAGCAAGTGCAAGTACCACAGATGCTACAATGCATGGTGTAAATAAACCTGCTGATTCATATGATGGGGATAATAAAAAAATAAGTAAAGGCCAAGATTTAACTATTCAATCATGGTTAGCAGATTTAAATAAAAGTTTAAATCAACGACATTATTTTTTTATTATATATAGTTTATTTGGACTAACGATTTTGTTTGTTTTAGCAAGAATGTATAGAAATAGAAAATAATTTATAATATATATATATTATATTAAATGGGCGTTGAGTCAGGAAATATGACAGCAATTGAAACGAATAATAATTTACAAGAACAAGTAAATGATAATTTATCTAAGCAAAATAATGTATTAGATCAACAAATAGGCCAATCACAAAAAACTTTAAATAAGCAAAATGTAGATAAAATTAATTTAGAAAGAATGGCTGAAGTAAAAACTTATTATAGTTTAAAATATAAAGCAATTAACTACATCATAAAGGTATTCTTTTTTATCGCAGTTGTAATATATGTATTAATAGCTTTCTTTGGAGTAAGTACAGCAATTCCCAGAATAGCCATAGGCCTTATTGCTTTCTTAGGTCTATGCTATATTTTATATTTATATTATGATATTACTTTAAGAGATAAACGTAATTTCCAAGAGTATGATTTTGGAAAACCATCAGATGATGCTGGTAAATCTAAGAAACCTAAGAAGATATGTGTAAGAACCTCATGCTGTAAACAAGGTGATGATTATAATAATAACAAAAACAATACTATTGCAAAAACACAACAAAAAATGTTGGAATAAGTAACTATATTATTTTATTCATAATGTATAAATATGACTAAAATAAAATCAAATCAAAAAGTATTAGCTTTAATGAATCAAGCACACGCCCAGCTTAATCAATTAAATGAGCATATTAATGATATTTCTGTTTATCAAGGATATAAATGTAATATATCTAAAAAAAATCAATCGATTAATAATTATATAAATGATAATGATAATACTATTTATTTAAATAGTAGGAAGGTATGGTATGAAAATTCAGAACTAACGTATTTAGAAACGAATGGATTTTATTATTTAATCGTTTATATTATATTAGCCTTGTCCCTTGTTGCGCGTATGTTTTATAAAAAACATAGTAATATTTTAGCTACCTTTATTATTCTTGTATTATGGCCTATTATTGGGTATTATTTAGTCGTTCTTTTTATAGAATTTTATACATTTATAACTACACGATTTTTTTATAACAATGTAGCCATTAATATATCTAACTAATATATATATATATATAATGGGTAAAATACCACGCCATAGAAAATCATCAAAGGTTTTTTCTCGTTCGAAAACATCGAAAGTAACACCCAAAACTATGATTACACAAAAATTAAAACGAACTCTTAGAAATACTTATGCTCGTAAAATGAAAGTTATAAGTTCTGATACGCATAACCATAAGCATAAGCATAAGCATAAGCATAAGCAAACACATAAAAGAAAAAGCTCATGGAAAAAAACATATAAAGGAAAAAAAAGAAGAGTCTCTTTTTCTAAAAAAGCAGTAGAATATCCATTTTCAAAAGGGAGCCGACCTGGTCTAATAAAACATAGTATGGCGATTGAAAAACAAACAAAATAAATACTTTTTATTTATTTATTTATTCATATAATAAATATATAAATGTTTAGAATACCTATTTTACATAGATTTACATGTTCGCCACATAAATTATCTAACTATATTCAAGTATTAAAGCAACAAAATATTTTACCTATTCTTGATTATATCAATGAAGATAAAAAAGATAGCCATGCTAACCTTCATCAATTACACCATCTTATTCGTACCTATCCAAATAATTATATTGCTGTTAAATTAAGCTCTTTAAATATAGAACAAACCTATAATAAAGTAGTAGATGACTCTTTATTATTAGCAGATACGGCAATAAAAAACAATAGCAAATTATTGATTGATGCTGAATATTATCAAATTCAGCATAATATTGATAAAATAGCAAATATACTTATGAGTGAATTCAATAGAGACCATGTACATATCTATAAAACATACCAAATGTATAGAAAAGATACTTTTCCATTATTACAATATGATATATTGAAAGAGCGAGATTATTATCTTGGTGTCAAATTAGTAAGAGGAGCATATTATAATAGAGATAAACACTATCATATTCTACATACTAAGATTGAAGATACACATGCTCATTATAATAAAAGTATTCAATTCTTTTCAGAACATCATAAAGATAAAGATGTCTTAATGTTAGCAACACATAATAAAGATAGTATTCAATATGCACAATCTTTATTATATCAATCGACTATTAATCCTAAACATATAGAATTTGCACAATTATTAGGACTAAGTGACCATCTTACACATAACTTAGTAAGAGATGGGTATAAAGTATTCAAATACCTACCATATGGTCATTTATATGATACCTTTCCTTATTTAGTAAGAAGGCTATATGATAACTGGCAGATGATAAAAAATATAATACACTAATTCTAATCACATGAAACCTGTATAGTTAAATTACAATCACATTTTCCACATTTCATATGAACGGTTTGTGTTTTCGAATGTTTTCCAGGTTTACCATGTTTTTTTTCATGATGTCGTTCTTTTTTATGCTTTCTTGTTTTCTTAGGTGCTTTGGGTTTGCCAGTCATTTTTCGCCATTCTACCCCAGCTATTTTCATTTTCTCTGGTTCAGATTTATCTGCAAGAGCTGGATCTTTTCTTTTCTCTTTGAGAAATTCACGCCAAGTAGTCATATATAATATCTATATATTTTAATTTATTACATCTTATTATTCTTCTTCATCTTCTTCAATAATCGATATATGTTTCCATCCTGTTTTCAAATTATATTTACCATACCGCTTATTCATAAAATCAAATAATTCTTTTGAGGCAGGAGGGTTACCACTAAATTGTAGTTGATACCAATGTCTAAATATTTTATTAAGCTGTTGTTTTTTCACATGTCCTTCTAAATCTTCTTTAATATTTTCTTTGATAAAACTTGAAAGATAATCTTGATCTTCACGATATTCATTGCTTTTAGCCATGACTATATTGCAATCTTGAACATCTCCTTTACTTTTTTTAGCAATCTCAATTAATATAGCCATGAATGCGACTTTCCATTTATCAAATTTATCTTCTAATTTTTTATTTACCTTAAATTGATATGGCTCATCTTTATCATTTTTCATAGGTTTTTCTTTGAATTTAGACACAAAATCACACACACGAATACGCCTCCAAGTACCATCATCATTGCTTACTATGGCAAACAAGGTATTTGTACATACAACAAGTTTAAATTGTGGAATAAACACACAACTACTTTGATATAATGCTCTTCCCTGTAATGGATCTGAACCAGTAATTTCTTTCATAATTCCTTCATTAATCTTATCACCTTTGGATGGCTCCTGCATAACTGCATATCTTACCCCTTTTAATGCTACGACTTCTGATGAGGTATTACCAATATTAGGGCGTTTTTGTGTAATTAAGGTAATTGGAACTGTGCCTTTGTATTCACCTAATACCTTACTCATCAAGGCAACTAACATAGATTTTCCATTTCTACCAGAACCAGTATAAATATTGAATGTTTGATTATTATTAGTACCAATAAGGGTAGAGGCAAGATGTTCCCACATATAATCTCGTAATTCTTTTACTGGGAAAAGTTGCTCCATAAATTCAGTTACCTCATCAATGCTTGTTTTTCCTTCTTCTGTTTCTAATAGTTTGTCTTTTGATACATAATTAAATTTAGTAGATTTTACAACATAATCAGTTGGATCACCTGGTCTGAATAAGTTTTCATTGAAGTCAAAGATACCATTATTGAATCCAAGTAAATAAGGGTTATTATCTTGTTCATCTAAGAAGTTTCTGTCATAAAATAACTCACGGGCTTCACGCATAATATTATTTTTATCCGTTGTTTTCTTTAATTTCATAGCAATCGTTGCAATTTGGCTGGTCATCTCTTTTGCCTTTTTCCATTCGGGATTTTCTATCTCTGATCCATCTGGACCAATACTACGAATCGGTAAATCGGCAGATAGTTGTAAATATTTCATCATTTGTTCCTGGTATATTTGGTGCATCTCTTTTGAAATAGATAGGCGAAGACTACTTCCAGAATCATTCTCATGCCATCGATGGTGTTTGAATTCATACCATACATTATTCTTGATACTAACACAAATAAATTTATCTTTTTTGAGATGATATAACACCTGTGCAAAATCAAATTCTGTTGGAATAGGAGTTTTAATGGTTTCTTTTACAAAATATTCAACTGTATTCTTATAAATTTCATTAAACTTATCAATGTCTCCCCATGTTTTTGCCCAAAACATAATAGATTTGTTTGTCAATTTTGTCCCTTCATCTCTCTCCATATTTTCCCACATTTCATAATATTTAGGGATATCTTCGAATCGAAACTCACTGGATTGGCTACTAAATTTCATCCAAGTAATAAATAAACGAGGATGTGTATTTCTTAACGCCCAACCTACACGAATCCAATTTGGCTCAGAGCCTGGTCCATAAAATTTCTCAGGCAACAACATAGTAAATTTGTGGGTTTCTATCAAATAATAATGATCCGTTACATGCCCACCTCGTTCATCTCGCTCATTTTTTCCTAATTTCAATGTTATCCCTTTTTCACTTCGATAAAAATCATCATTGCCTATTTTTAATAATTCATCTACCGCAGCATCTAATTGTTCTTGGTTTTTAATTTTATCCATTTGAATATATTTTTTCTTACTATTACCAGAAGACTGCTTTTTTTTCTCAAATTGTTTAACATCAGATTTAAAAGCTGTCTTTATCGGAAAATAAGGATGTTTTGTATTTTGAGCAGAAAGCTCCGCTAATCTTGTCTCAAAATCAAAATAATCTACATCTTCTGAATTTAATTCATATTCATCTCCCTTTTTGATTGTGCATGTATATAATTTCTTTAATTGATAAGCTGTATTATTTGGTTTTTTTGAACCGTGTAATTGCCAATTAGTATATCCAGCTGAAATTCCTTCATCTAATACTTCTTCCCAAGAATTTGTAAGTGGCAAATCCTCCCATATATCATTTATCTTTGTCAAAATATGATTTCTCAATAATAACTGAACACTATGCTCTAACATTAACCCTATAATTACATGCACCCCATCTTTTGTAATATTTACACCTGTTTTATTTTTTGTTTGTATTGGTTTTGGCTTCTCAAATACATATATATTAAATGTAGTTTGATCTTTATCAAATTGCAATAATTCTTTTAATTTTTCTATATATAATTGAATCAAGTCTAATATATGGCTGGCACCATGCTGTCGTTTCTTTATTGCTGAAACATATCTAAAATCAAAATCTAATAAAATAGGACCCTTATTAGGTAATTGGCTTTCTGTCAAATATTCTGGGTTTTCCAACTCATATATGTGCTTATAATACAATTTATAAAACATTGTTCTTGCTTTTTTTGGAATAGACCAACACCCACCATATATTTTAGAAGACTTGTCACCAATCCTGGTGTGTGTAATTTTATTTTCACCACCTTTTATATACTTATATTGATTTAAAAAACTTGCTAAATCTGTTGAACTATTCATATTAGATAATATATATAGATATAATTTTAACTCAATTTTTTTTATTAATTTTGTAAAAACATATAAATATTTATTATACATTTTATATATGAACTCATCTGAGGTAATTTCAAAAGCTACTGTACATAGAATCGTACATGATGTAAAAGATATATTGACGGATTCTTTAAAATCAAACGGAATATTTTATAAGCATGATGAAAATGATATGTTAAAAGGGTATGCCTTAATTATTGGCCCAGCGGATACACCATATCAGTATGGCTATTATTTATTTGAAGTACATTTTCCAAAAGATTATCCGCATTCACCATTGAAATTTATATTTATGAACAGAGATAAACATAATACAAGGTTTCATCCAAATCTATATAGAAATGGAAAATGTTGTTTATCTGTATTGAATACCTGGGTAGGAGAACCGTGGTCGTCTTGTCAATCTCTTAAAAGTATTTTACTTACATTACTTACCATTTTTACAAAAGATCCATTATTGCATGAGCCTGGTATAACAAGCTCTCATCATGATTTTAATACATATAATAAGGTAATAACATATAGAAATATAGAGTATAATATATTAGAATGTATAAACAAATGTAAGAATGATAATGATACTATATACAGTTTATTCAAAGATATAATAATAGAAGAATTCAAAAAACATAAGAAAGATATAGTAAATATAGTACATCAAAATATGAATATACATTTAAATTACATGGTAACTATTTATAATATGCGTGGGCAGTGTAATTATAAAGATTTGAATGATACATTTAAACAATATTTAAAATAATTGATTTAATTATATCTTATATAATATAATTAAACCATGAATTTTTGTAGCGAATGTCACAATTTGTATTACTACAAATTACAAAGTGAAAATAGTAATAGTCTTGTTTATTATTGTAGAAATTGTGGACATGAAAAAGAACCAGAGGAGACAAACATCTTTGTCTCAAAAATCAAAACCAATAATAAAAAAAAACATACTCAATTTATCAATGAATTTACAAAATATGATCCTACATTACCACGAATTAATACAATACCTTGTGTAAATGAAGCATGTGAATTTCACAAAACAAAAACAAATCGCGAAATTATTTATATTCGATATGATGAATCTAATATGGATTATGTATATTTATGTCCAAAATGTGATACTACATGGACTATTTAACATTAAAATTGAATATAAATATTAATTATTTATATATATTAAATATGGATACATCTTCTTCAATGTTACCAATAAAAAAAGAAGCAGATGATGATGTAGAAAGTATTGCTTCCATAGATAGTGACAATTTATCTATACACTCTGATAATACAGACTTTAGTGATGTTGAAATAGAATCTGATGATGATCCTCAAGCAGATAAATCAGATACAGAAGTTGAACCTGATGATGAAGATAATACTCCTGCTGCAAATATTCAAACTATACCTGAAAACCCTAATATAATTGAACAATCTTTAAAAGCCACTACAAATTTTACAAACTATGCATCTGATAGTGATGAAGATGAAGATGAATTTTATAAATTTGATAAAAGTAGTATAACAGATGATATAGCCAACTATCATACAAATTTGAATGAATACAATAATGATGAAATAGAAAAACTATCTGTTTATGACCCAGAAAAAACAGATGATATCTTTCATAAAACATTACCTATTTTAACAAAATATGAAAAAACACGAATTCTTGGATATAGAGCCAAACAAATTAGTTTAGGCAATAAACCATTTATTGATGTGCCGGATGGCCTAATAGATGGATATGAAATTGCAAAATTAGAACTGAAAGAAAAAAAAATTCCTTTTATTATTAAACGCCCCCTACCAAATGGTAGGAACGAATTTTGGAAAGTATCTGATTTAGAAATATTTAGTTGAATGATACTGTTATTTCTACCTCTTCTTTCTTAATACTTTTTGTTGCAGAAATAGATAATTCTTCACGTTTTTTTCGTGTTTTAGACATAGGTGTATCTATTTTAATATGTTTTTTTCTTTTTGAAGTACTATTACGGTCATTCATATCTTGTTCTATATCATTATGATGTTTGTCTATATAATCAATTACTTTGTTTTCTAATGCCCATTTGAAAAAATTTAGTTGACCAATTGTTGTTTGTATTTCTGTGTTTTTCTCAAATGGAATATTTACTCTTTCCCATCTACAAAAAGGATCAAACCGTTTTTTAGAATATGCTCGTAATTTTAATTTATAATCAATATATACTTTGAACCGTTCAGTATTATTATTTTTTTCTATATCATATACCGTAAAATGTTTTTTTGCATAGTTTGTAGCAAACCAATCTACTATTCTCAAAGAAATATGCGATTCTCCATTAATGATTTGTAACATTCTTTTTAAATTATTATCTTTACTATACCATTTAACAAGGTTATTTAATAATAAATCATTTTGTGTAGAATATCTAACTCCATTCATATGATGTATTATTTAATTAATATTTAAGTATTTATATATATAAATAATTATGAAAACCTTAATGATTATTCCAAGTGAAACACGAGGTCTTGATAGCATCTATAAGAGCTTGCAAAAACATGTATTAAATCTATCTAACTCCATAGATGTTGGGCTTTTTGTATCTGAAGAAAGTGATATATCTCTTATTCCAAATTATACATATCATTATACCTTACCTGAATATAAGGATCATAGACAAGGATTAATACATGAATTAAACTGTTTAGGTATAGATATTCCAGAAATATTAACAGATAACAAATCATTGAATAATTATCAAACCTCTACCATTATACATATTTATTATCGGCTATTTATTTTACGAATGTTACGAAAACATAAGTTAATAAATAGATATGATTTTTTTATGATTAATCGTAGTGATTTAATGCATACACAAGATATTGATGTATCTGCATTAAATCATAATAAAGTATATTTACCAAATGGAGAACATTGGGGTGGGCTACCTGACCGATTTGCAATTATACCAAAAAAACATGTAGAACATTGGTTGAATATATATGATGAAATGTTTTTTAAAGACTCATCACAAATGTATGGAAGTCCACTCCCACAGGGGGGGCATAGAGGGCCGGAATATATGACAAAACATAATAAAGAAAAACATAATATTTCTATTAAATATATTCCTTATACCTTTTATTGTGTAAGAAACCCAGAAGATAAAACACGTTGGAGCTCAGGTGTATATGTGGAAAGTATTCGACTATTTGTAAAATATCCAACTGAATATCAATTGGTGATAAAAAATCATAGTCTTTATTGATGGTTGTTTGGAAAATTTAAATATATTTTATTTATATAAAATGATACATCCAAGCCGGTTTGACCTAATGGCTAAATATTTATTTATTATAGAGACAAAAAATACAAAATAAATTTCTAGCATTTAATGTTGTAAAAAATGAAAGAAAATAGAAAAGAGCCCAATTATGATTGAAAAATTACATTATTTTCATCCAAGGCAATCCATTCTCTTTTATAATGCTCATTAGATCTACTTAATTTCATATAGTTTGGATATAATGTTGCATGAAATAATCGCAATATATCTTTTGGGTATACTACTAATTTATTTGGATTATTATTTAAATATGCCCCCCACCAAGATAGTGTAGAATGACTTATTATATTATGATCACACATAGACATGCACCAAAGATCTATATAATCTGGATTATCTTTATAAAAAATAATATAATGATTACTATATTTAAATTTTTTTTCTATCTCAAAAATATCATCTGAAAAAACATTTATAATAATCTTTTTATGTGTAATGTTATTTAAAATATAGTCTATTGCTTTATAAAAAAAATTTAAATTATATTTAATATTTTTACCCCAATTATTTCTAATATGAACTGAGAGATTTATTGTATCATTATCAAGTAAATTACTATATTTATATTTAATATAATTTAAACTTTTATCATCTGGTTCTAGTAATTTAAGTATTATATCTCTATATTCATCAAAATATATATGACTTTGAAAATAACCATCTATACAATAATTTTTTTTAGTATTTGATTTTATTAAATTTATTAAATTTTTATCATACAATGCATACATTTCTGATGTTTCATTTAATAATTTAAAAGTATTTAAATTTAATGAATTAGTGATTAAATTTCTGTATATTGTTTTTTTATGATCTAAATTTAATTTTTCTAATTTTGTTAAAAGTATATTTAAATAAGTATTGTTAAAATATAAACCATATTTTTTTGAGATACCAAATGCTGAAAATATTTGAAATAATACATTTCCTAATCCAGTATTACTTTTATTAAAAAATGGCGAATTAATTGCTGATATTTTACTTACTATCATTTATAATTAAATTAGAAAATTTATCTTCCAGTAAAGATTGAGCATGTATATTTAAATGCGTACCATCATCAGAATAAAATATATTTTTAGTAGTATTATCATCATTCATAAGATCAGAACTAATTGATTTAAATAATATATCATGTTTTTTACAATAATCTTCAAGGATATTATTAAATATTTTAGTTATTTTATTTCTTTCTAATTCAGTTTTATAACTAGGACGCCCATTACCTTGTATACAATTATTTGATCCACTTGCTATTGGAGCATAAATACCTACATTTTTGTATTTGGATTTATAGTATAACAAAAATTTTATATATCTTTCAATAGTTTCTTTTATTATCATTTCTAAGGTTATTTTATCTGTTATATGAAAACCAATATGACATCTAATATCCACTTCGCCATAACAAAAAAATAAATAATCATTATCTTTTATAGACAACTGTTTTAAATTATTATTTATAAGATTTATTTTATTTAATAGATTATAACAGGTATATGGCTTGGTTCTAAATGATGCAAAAACATTTTTAAAATATAATTTATTCAGGTTATTAATATAATTAGTATTATCATTTATTGTAAATACACAACTGTGGCTATCTCCTAATATATAAATCATAATATATATATATATATTAATTATAATAATTGTGACATATGAATATCATATTTTTCAAAATTATTTTTTTCATAAAATGACTGTAAATTTTTTTTACATGTTAATGTAATTTTGAATGCGGATAAATGCTTAGAATAATCTATAGCATATTTAACTAACTCTTTTCCTATATTTTTATTTCTATAATTATTATCAACTATAACATCTTCAATTCTTGTATAAATACTACAATTATGAATAAATTTTTGTTCAATAATCAATGTTATAGCACCAACTATGGTATTATCTATTATAGCTACAAAAACTTTGTTATTTTTAAAAATTATATTAAATATATCAATATATTTTTCTTTAGAAATAACACAACCAATTGGTCGTAATTGATTTATTAATTTAATATATTCTTCATAATCACCCAAAGATAATTCTCGAATATGAATATTCCTATTCATATTCATATAAATATAAATTATATTTATATCTATATTATAATGATTACAGTTAAATTAAGAGATAAACTTATTGCTCATGATAAAGAATATTTAAAAAATAATAGTAATATTAAATTTGATAGAGGACCTGTTAATAATGGAGATATTGTTATATATACTAATAGGAATTTTAATGAATATTATCCCAATGCTAAATTAAATATTGCATTATTAATGGAATCTATAGAGTTAGAAGAAACAAATTATAATTATGTTATAAATAATTATAAAAAATATGATATTATTTTTACATGGTCCAAAAAAATTTTGGATTTAAATTATGATAATATTAAATTAAATTTATGTGGAACAACTTGGTTGCACGAAACATATAGGCAAATATATAATAAAAGTAAATTATGTTCTATTATAGCTTCAAATAAAAATTATTTAACAGGACATAAATTACGACATAATATAATAGATTATATTATAAATAATAAAATTAATATTAGTTTATTTGGAAATCGTTTTAAAAATTTACCATATTCAACAGATCCTAATCCTAAAACATTAAGTAATGGTAAAATTTTAGCATTAAAAGATTATATGTTTTCAATATCAATTGAAAATTGCAAACAAGACTATGAATTTACAGAAAAATTAATTGATTGTTTTTTATCGGGGACAGTCCCTATATATTGGGGTTGTCCAAGTATACATAAATTTTTTAATATAAAGGGAATTATTACTTTTAATACATTAGAAGAATGTATTAATATATTAAATAATATATCAGAAGAAACCTATATAAATATGTTACCATATATTAAAGAAAATTTTGAAACAGCAAAAAATTACTGTGATTTTAAAGTTGATGAAAATGTAATAATTAAGTTAATTAACAATAATTAAAAACTTATTAATTCATATATATGTTAGATACCTATCAAGAAATTAAAGAATGGTTTGCAGCAAAAGGAGATAATACATATATATTTAATCATAATATAGATAAAAATAGTATAGTAGTAGATTTAGGCGCATATACTGGACTATGGGCTTCACAATTAAATACAGATATCCCGTGCAAAATTTATTTATTAGAACCTGTAGAACAGTTTTATAAGGTATTAGAAAATAAGTTTAATAATAATCAAAATATTAATTATCGTCAAGTTGGAATAGGAACAGAAGATAAAATTTTGTTTTTATCCAATAATCAAATAAAAAATGATGCTACTAGAATAACATATTCTGATAAAAATAATAGTAATAATAGTAATAATAGTAATAATAGTAATAATAGTAATAAAATAGAAATTGTTACATTAGATAATATGATGAATTTTTGGGATATTAAATATATTGATCTATTACAAATAAATATAGAAGGTGGTGAATATGATATTTTAGAAAATTGGCTCGAGACTGGTATAATTAATAAAATAAAAATATTACAAATTCAATTTCATAATTTTCCAGAAATAGAAAATCATATTTCAAGAAGAAAAAATATACAAAAAAAATTACAGAAAAATGGTTACAAAATGAAATATTGTTTTCAATGGGTTTGGGAAGCATGGGAAAAAATATAATTTAATATGTATATAATATGATTATTACATACATATTAGAAAAATATGGCACAGAAAAAGTTATTGGGTTAGGTTATGCTGGTAATTTACTACTAATATGTCAAGCAATTTGTAATAATTTAAACAGTAATGAAAAATTACATATAGACTGGTTTTCTAAAGGTAATAGCATTGTATATGACAAATTATATAGTAATGATACACAAATAATCAATTCGTTTGAATATTATTTTCACCAAAATTTAAATAAAAGTACAATAACCCGAAGTTTTTATAAAAAATGTGAAAAATTACCATATTCTAAATGTAATTCTTTAAATAGTAATTTATATATATTTATTAAAAAAGAATTTTATAAAAATTTTACATTAAAAAAAAATATACAAGATGAAATAGATGTTTTTTATAATATAAATTTTAATAAAAAAAATGTATTAGGTATACAAATTAGATTAACAGATATGGTTCATTATCATAATGTACCTGGAATAGAATATTATATAAAAAAAGCTGTTACTATTATAAATAGTAAAAAAATAGAAACCATATTTATTGCTACCGACTCAGAAGTTGCTATAGATAAATTTAAAGAAACATTTAGTAATATAAATATATGTTATCAAAAAAATATAATGAGATCGAAAAAAGAAAAAGATTCTATTCAACCACAAGATAGAATTAATTATGAAAATAATATGGTTAATAATAGAAAATATCATAATTATTTAAATGGAAAAGAAGTTTTAATGGATATATTATTATTATCTAAATGTGATTATTTTTTAAGATCTCATAGTTCTGTATCTGATACGGCTATTATTTTAAATGAAAATATTAAAGAACTTTTTATTTAATAAATATTAAAAATATAATATAAATATAAAAAATATTATATAAATATAAATTAATGGATTTAAAAAAACAAGACGATTACAATTGGGATAATTATACACAAACTGCATATAGAAACCAGTTAGAAACATTTCTTAAAACTGGCGATGCAAATGGAAATGGTAAAGATATGATTGTTAATAATTTTTCTATAGTTGATGGAGAGATAGAATTTAAAGATAATCTTCATCCTAACTGGAAAGAACTATATCATCAAGTAACTAAATTGAATGTTAAAAAAGTATTTGAATGTGGTTGTGGTTGTGCACATCATCTCATAAATATTTATCGCATTAATTCAGAAATAAATATTAATGGTTGTGATTATTCACAATCACAGATCGACTTGGGTAAAGAAAAATTTAATCTTAATCAATATCCATTTTCTAATAAACTTTATGTTAAAGATTTATCTATAATATATGATTTTAAAGATGAAGATATATCAGATTTTGTATTTACACAAGCAGTAACAATGCATTTAGAACACGATAAAGCAAAAAATATGCTAATTAATATGGGAAAATTATCATCAAAATATATATTTTTAATGGAAAATTGGTCTAAACATAATTATAAAAATTTATTATCAGAAGCATTGCCTAATTTTAAAATAATTCATAGGCCCTATGATAGCTATAAATATCAAAATTATTATCTACTTGAAAAAATTATATAAATTAAAATCTATTTAAAATAAATATAATAAATATCTTTATTATATTTATATGTTTAATGTTAAATCAGAGTGGGGAAATCATAAAATTTATAATTTTAATATAAATAAACATCCATTTATTGAATACTTTATGAGATTATTTGATGAAAAACATCTTGAAGATTTACATTTAAAATCAAATGATTATTTGAAAGTTAAAGATGTATTAAAATTAGGATATTTGAATGATAAAGATACTGATTTACATAAAAAATTTTACGCAGATATAAAATCTAATAATTTATTTAAAAACTTATATTGTAATTTTATAAAAGATATATTTGCTCATTTTTTTCCAGATGAAGATATTTTTATATATCAAAGTTTTCCAAGTATAAGAATTCAATATATGGAAAGTGTAGTAATTCCGCCACATTATGATTCTGATCATTTAAGTAATCATCCTGTTGGTGAAAAAAATTTTTTAATTCCAATAACAAAAATGAAAGATACAAATAGTATTTATATTGAATCTGAACCTGGAAAGAAAGATTTTAAATCGATTGAATTAGAGTATGGAGAGATTTTTTGTTTTAATGGTAATAAATGTACTCATTATAATGAGCAAAATAAAGAAAACAAATTAAGAATATCTTTAGACTTTAGAATAATTTTATTAAAAGATTACTTGAATTATATAAAAACATATGATTTTAAAAAGACAAATCCCAGAGACTTAGAGAGAAATAGAGAACCTACACTAATGTTAGTAGGTGGTTATTACCAATTATGTTATAAAGATACAAATATCTGTGATATGATGGATTGGTATAAAATTCATCCTATAATGCAACATAGACCAACCTTTGAAAAAGAAGAAGCATTAGCAACTTATAGTTATATGATGGAGGATAATTTTATTACTGAACATAAAAAAACTAAAGAGTTAGAAAAAATGATATGTGAGTATATAGGTTGTAAGTATTGTATAATGACAACCAGTGGCACATTTGCAATTATATTAGCATTGATGGCCTTAGAATTAAATCCTGGAGATGAAGTAATAGTTCCAAATTATACAATGATAGCAACTGTAAATGCCATTAAATTTTTGAAATTAACGCCAATAATAGTAGATGTTGATAAAAATACTTTTACACTTAATTGTGAAGAAATTGAGAAAAATATAACAGAAAAAACAAAAGCTGTCATTCATGTTTCATTAAATAATAGATATACTAATATGAATAGTATAGTTGAATTGTGTAATAATAAAAATATAATACTAATAGAAGATAGCGCACAATCATTAGGATGTAAAATTGATGGTAAAAGCTTAGGTACTTTTGGAAAAATTGGATGTTTTTCTCTTAGTACTCCTAAAATAATTAGCACAGGTCAGGGAGGATTTTGTGTAACCGATGATGCTGAATCTGCCAAAAAAATTAATATGATTAAAAATTTTGGCAGAAGAGAAAGTGGAAAAGATGATTTTGAAGTATTTGGTGTAAACTTAAAATTTACAGATATACAAGCTGTAATAGGAATTGAACAAATGAAAAAATTAGAACATAGAGTAAAAAGAATGAGAGAAATATACAATTTGTACTATAATAATTTAAAAAATATAGTTAAAATGGTAGAACCATTAAATGATGAATGGTTACCTTGGTTTGTAGATATTTATATACCAGATAGAGATAATTTAATAACTTTTTTAAAAATACATAAAGTATCTTCAAGACCTGTATATGGAGAGATCAATAAGACTAATATTTATCATTCAGATGAAAATTTTGAAAATAGTAAATATGTTTGCAATAAAGGATTATTTTTACCATCATATATAACATTAACTAATAATGAAATATTATATATTTGTAAAATAATTAATTTATGGTATAAAAAATAAATATTTTATTAAAAATGATGTAGATTTAATTCTATAAATTTATCACATACTTTTCGTAAGTTTTTTTCATTTGTATTACTTCTATAATTATAATTTCTACATAATGCAGTGTTAGCATGATTATGCATATTAAAGTGCAGATAATTAATATATTCTAAATTTAATACTGTTTCTATATTATTAACTATTCTACATAAATAGTACCATATATCATCGGACGTTTTACATAATGTTGTAATATATTCTAAGTTGAAAATTAAATCACCTGTTTTATGATAAAAGGATGGATGATGAACTGTTCCTACCCCACCATTTGCAAAATTATATAAATGTTTTTTATATGTTGTCGGTTCTCTTTCATACATTAATGTTTTTAAGTTTACCGTATCAACATTTTTTGGAGTAAATCCACGATAACCAATACAACATTTATGTTTGTTATAATCACTAACAAGTTGTTGTATTAAATTTGGATGATAATAAATATCATCATCCATAGTTAAAATAAGACAATCTTCATCCCATTTAGATTTTAATAATGGTAATAATTTTCTATATGGTCCTATATTTTTACACCATCTAACTTCAAATAGTTCTACATTTTGATCAATAAATGTTTGTAATTCTGGATGTAAAATTTTATCTTTAAACCCTTCATCTAATAGATATGGGTCTTCTGATAAATAAATATAACATTTTGTAGGCAATAAATCTTGTTTTAATATACTTTCAATTGTAGATAATAATAATTTTTGTTTTTGGTATATTGAAGTTAAAGATACATAAATATTCATTTTATATATATATAAATTTATATTTTAAACCTTATCTTATCTGAATAATTAACATTGCGTTCCATAATATCACTAAATGAAGTTCTTTGAGAAATCAAACTTGGATATATACCATATATATCATATTTTTTTTGACACATTGCATAGCACACATCTATTTCACAGTGACAATTTTCGATTTCTTTTAAAATTATATCATAAAAATTTTTATTAAGAATATATGCATGAGTTGTATGAGCAGAATTTAATTTTTTTAAATTAATTAATGATGTATCTGTATATGGATCTTTTCTAACAATACTAAATCCTAAATATAACATACTAATATCTATTTTTTCTTTTTCTATATTACTTATTATTTCATTATATCTTTCTATAAAATTATTGCAAAATAAAAAATCATCCTCAAGAATTAAAATATTGTTATAGTTATTTTTTTTTGCATTCATTATTATATTATAATGACTAAATTTACAGCCCATAGTTCCAAGTATATAATTATTACTAATTTTCATATTATTTTTTTTATAATGTATTGGATTTATATCTTTTAAATCATAACGTACTGCATCAAATCTTTCATAATTAGTTATATTATATTTATTTAATTGTTTAATACATTCATCCCATCTATCTGTTCTGTGTTTTAAATTTATTATAAATATTTTATCAATATTATTCATAATAAAATATATATAATAAAATATATTTTATTATATTGGTGTTTTTATTATCTCAATTATATCATCTATATAATTTTTGCAATTTATATCTTGTGTTCGTATTTTGCTCCAACAACTAATACACTCGGGGGATAATAATAAAGTATACCATATTATTTCTCTTTCTATATCACTTAATGTATTAGTTATTATATTTGGATATATGTTATTTAATTCAAATAATTGTTTTGTTTTGATATTAGTATTTTGTAAATAAACAAGATCTTCTACCAAAGGACAACATAACATATAAGTATTGATATTATATCTATTACCATATATTGATGTATTTGGATATCTAAATCCTGATTCACCCAATTCTATCCATTTACTATTTTCTTTCATAAAAGAAATATGTACTTGCACTGAACCACAAGCAGCAATTACATTCTTATATGATCTTACTAATTTTATCTGTTCTGCTAAATCATAATCTTCTAAACATACTACATTATATTTATAATTATTATGAGATAATTGAGTATATAATTCTTCAGTCTGTAATAATTTTCTTGAATTTTTTCGATTAATAATTAATATTTCATTATCTAATTTATCTTCTGTAGTAATGTTTAATTTATCTAATATTAAATCACGTAATTCTATACCTCTTCTGTTGTTTAATTCTGTTAGCTTTCTAATATTATCTAATATATGTGATGGTATATTCGATAAGGTGGATGTATGACTTAAATAATATAATTTATTTGTTTCTGAATTAATAACACTTCCTAATATTACATTCAGATTAATTATATCATAATTTTTATGCTGATTAATATGTTTAAATAAACATTTATAAAAAATACCAACAAATGGCGCTTTTTGTAATAATATCTCGTAATTTTCTATTATAATATTTTCTATTTCAGTATTGTATGTTTCTTCATACCATTTTTTTATTTTATATAACTGAAATAAATGATCTCCAAAAAAATGTCCAAAAACTTTAAAATATGGATTGATCAACTGAATAGGAATATTGATTTTGAAACATTTTTTACTATGAACAGGTTTTACCCCTTTATAATTATCTTTAAAAAACTTATAAACTGTTAAACAATTTTCTCTCCGTCTATTTTCTTCCTCTTCACTAATTTCTTCTAATATTTCATATACTTTATATACATCTTTCTCCGCTATACGAACAATCGTTTCATCCCATAATTCATGCTTAGGTAATTCTAATGTATCTGCTAATAAAACAGGTATAGAACCCGCTCCTAATGCCTCCCAAAATCGAATACTATTAGGTCCACTTCCTGATGGGGCTAAGGTATATCGACTTTTCAATAATAGCTTATTATAATCACATGTTTGACTCATATGTTGATCATTTAAATTTAATGTTTGTTTATTATTTTGTGAAGGGTGATATACAAGCTTATTTAAATGCCAATCACCTGTGTTTTCTATAACCACGACATCCCTTTTTTGCAATGCATATATTTTTTTCCGTATATCGCTCATATAAATCGTAGGATGATATCCACCTACAAATGAAAACAATATATCTCTATCATGAGTGAGTACATCATTTATTTCTTTAATTTCTTTGTTAAATTTATTATCTTCTATATTCAAGGCATAAATGGGACATGGTAATAAATGAATATCTTGTATCATATCAATACCTTTTTCT
>Ga0099798_10206_pt1 | contig 19707 bp, 12 predicted proteins | sample Uncmet_Sort29A_1_FD_89870 | JGI IMG/M metagenome (GOLD analysis project Ga0099798, IMG submission 89870) | Marine eukaryotic communities from CALCOFI LINE 67, Pacific Ocean - CN13ID_Sort29A_1 | ecosystem: Environmental > Aquatic > Marine > Oceanic | place: Pacific Ocean: Monterey Bay | collected...
CTGTCAGCGCCCGCGAACTCGACCAAGTTGATTTATGCATTCCGATTGGCAGGCGCGAACTGGTCGAACTTGGTCATGATATCGAAGCAGATGTTCTCTGGCTCCCACTGCGGATCCCCAGCGTATTTGTTGCGCGTCTGGGAGATTGACGTGTGATAATTTTGCTTAAAGATTTATTTGAATAATTTATTTGCAAGATTCATTTGCAAGATTCATTTCCACGAATCATATATCATTTGTAAGATTGAATTTCTTACGATCTCCTGCATCTCCGTGCATACTTGGCGGTACATTTTGGTGGACTCTCCTTGCCGAGTGGGTTCCAGGCACATGGAGCCGACGACGGCGACGAGGTCGTTGCCTTTGGTGTTTTGGAGGTAGTTTGGGAGAGTGAATGCGATTGAAGTTGTATTATTTTAGGAACATCACGGTCATCATCAATGCCGTTGGTAGTCACAGTCGGAAAAATTATGCTGTCGCGATTTTCTCCTCTTCCTCACCCTCATAGGCCTCTCCCTTCCGGTTCCTCATGAAATTCAAGCAGGTCGAATAGCCCTTAGGCTTGCCAGTCCCACCAGACGGTTTGCCATCACCGACTTGCAGACTCAGAGCTGCCACATTCGTAGCGACGAGCGCACTGAATAGGCTTTTGGGGGAAAAGATCATTGTGCTGATTTCAATTGGGAAGGTTTAAAATTACTAGGGAAAGGAATTGAATTGTTCCGGATAAACAAATCCGACGGGGAGCCGGAGCCGGCCAGTGGCGATGGACCCGCAAACCCTGGATCCACTTGTGGCTCCGGGTCGAGGCTGGAACAGAGAGATGCTGAAGTGAAAATGTATTTTTTGTTTGAGAATGTTTGAGAGAAATTGAATGCGAGTTGCAGACTGGTTGATTTTTTTTTCACATTTTTTTGCACATTCACACTGACTCACGTAATATTATGGATCTGATTGACATGATCGCGTCGCGGCTCGCAGTGTCACCTGAAGCTTTCCGTTTCTTCACATTCACTCTAAGATTTTACCCGAACTCCAGTGCCAAAATTCAAATCCAATGCAAATCTATCTCCGACCAAAAATTAAATGATGACATGGGTGTTGCTGACCTTGAGATGAATCATCACAATCATCATCCGGTGACGATACTAATGACATCATGCTCAAACGTTCTTTGACCGGTCAGAGTTAAGGTCTTTCACGAAGTTCTCTCTACGGCGCCGCACGGCCGCAATCGTGCACTAATGAATCATGGTACCTAATGAGCTTACCTGATAATGCACTACATGCACGATCGCGCCACGGCTCACCACCGCGCCCTTCTGCAAACGCATTTGGTTAATCCTCATGTCGATGAATTCCCCTTGCAATCACTGGGCATGCAAATCGATGGAATCCACCGCAGAATTGACCTGCCTGCAAATTGCAAGAGGGTGCGGCGGTATTAAGGTGACAATGTCAATTAAATCTTTTTTTCTACATTACAATTCAAACATTACAGTTTTACGCCTCTTGACTTAGAGTGGTCTGCAGTATTCTGGAGAATGAAAGTTGGTAGTTGTAACTATTGTCAAATTTAATCGTAAACGTGGTAAGAAAGATAGAATATTGAGAGTAAGCACGCGTGATTAACTTTGTGATAATGTATTCGATGTGAGATCTTCACATCTAGGTACAACGGGCTTTCAAGAGGGGGACGATTCGAAAGCATCTCACCCCACCTTATAAGCCCGTTTCCCTGCAAAACGGTCCGAATTGAAATTAGTTTTAGTGGTGTTGCTCCTCATATTTTTCGCTCCTCCGAGTCTTCTTCTTGGCTCCAAGTTCTATATCATCCACCTCCTAATCAATCAATAGTGTAATACAAGAATTGCAAACTGCTACCAACTCCTTCTCGTGAAAACCTGCGCTGCTGATGCGAACATCCTTATTTAATGTTTCGTAACCGTCGCCTCTATCTGTGGGAACCGCCTCACCCGAATGCTGAGTTTATAATCATGTGAGTACACCTCCTCCTGTATAACAGTTCTTCTCCTGCCATGTAACAGTTCTTCTCCTGCCATGTATCAATCAACTTCGTATGAGTCTTATTCTATTCAAGTGAAAATGATGCATCTTAATTTCACAATCATAGTGGACACCCGCTCAACCTGTCCGCCAGTATAATACAGATAAATCCCTGGTCGCATTGATAATTGCGTTATTAAACATACCTAAGAATAGCATAACGGTACGCCTGAAATTGGCAATCTAATATTGCAGAGCAAATATTCTGTATCATAAGTCACTGATAGCATACCTTCAGTTCGCGTGGAAAATGAATAGATCATTACACCTCATTGAGATAGTATAACACTGCTTCTCTTTCATAGGGGATCGTATCATATGATCAGATAATTTGTTACTCCTCGAGCTCCGTACTTGTTTCGTACATCTGTTATTCACTTCTCTACTACATCTGCCCGCAAAAATTGCTTCGTTGAATCCATCAAACACAACTCCATTACACGTATGTCACCAATCATAATATACCGAGAATAATGAATACTTTACCGAGAATGTCGCCTGATACTATACCGAGATTGAGAGATCATACTTGAAAGTATGACTCTCGAAATTGAGAAATCGTAGTTAGCGATGATTCGCGTATTACAGTGTTACACGATCCGTGCCCATCTACGATATTTAGTTTACACTCCTTCAATGATACTTGCCTCATCATGGCATATGGTTAGTTCCTGTTGCTTGGTTCTTCCAGTTCACGTCTCTATTGCTTCTCTCCTCATCATAACATGACATGTGTCTGTGTAATATTCATATTTCTAATAGGGATACGAGCGGCGGGAGACGACCTGGTCCGTGCGCGTTCTGGCTCGATTAAATTTACCGGTATCATGTCAATGAGATACCTATCATTATCTGCGAGGAGCAACTACTACAAAAGAGGGGTTCGAGCGGCTGGAGACGGCAATCGCCCCCGCCAAGGTACGAGCGCAATAGCTGCTCCACAGATAATATCTTCGCCTCCGATGAATTATCAAACCCAAACGCTATAGTTTCGCGCGGCCGCCCCCGCCAGGTTACGAGCGAAATAGAAATTACAAAGACAAATATTAAGCATATTATGATTCTACAATTTCTACTTGTTACGTATTGCAATGTACTTCTGCAAATCAAATAACGGTTTTTAGCAAAGGACGACTCATTCGCGATGCCTCTGCCGTTTCACGTGACACCCACGCGCGGCCTGCAGGCTCCTTCTCGTATTGGCAATAATTAGTCTCTTATCGCACAATTGAATCCTCCGCGCCTATCTCCACAGGCTCATCCACATTTTTTGAAGTTTTCACTTCAATCATTCACCTCCGATTGCGTAATACGCCTCGGCGTCGCCTCTGCGCAATCAAAATCTCCGACCTCAATCAGATTTAGACCCTCGGTGTCGCCACCGTGGGCACGTTCCATTGGACTGCGCCAGTAGAAACATTCCAGTAATACGGGGAATCACTCTGGCCCTTCCCGTCACCTTTGGAGGTCGGAATCCCCTTCTCTCCGTTGACGCGGACCCAACCGAAGGCCGGCTTGGAGGCGGTCTGCTGCCCGGTGGAGAGGTTAGTGAAACCGAGAGAGCCGTCGGAGTGGGCCTGGGGTGGGGAATTGAGAACGAATAATTGGGCAAAAGAGGAACTTAAACAGGCGAATTTCAGTTCAAGCATCTTAGATCAAGTTGTAATTTGTTGGAATTCTGTATATAATGCATTCTCACCACGGCTTCCCAGTCCACCACATCGAGCTCGAGCATGCGCCTGTCGATTCCGGCGCGCTTCATACTCGCAAGGTTCTTGATCTTGAGGTCATCACCGCCGTTGATCATATTGGTCCTGATAGCTCTGGGACTGCCAGCAGTGTTCCTGATACCGGCCGTGTTCTTGATGCCCGCGTTGTAGTTGCGACTGTTGTTCGAGTTAGTCCTCATAGTAAGCTCCGCGACAATCTCTTCATCGGATTTCTGGGGGCCATTGACGCGCACGGCGGTCGCCATGGCGCGCCTCTGGACACCGTGAACCTGATTCATCGCATAGAGATTCTCGTTCGAGTTCAGGGAACTCATACCACTCATAGCCATCGCGCCGTTACTCAGAGGACTGGTCACGGGACTCGGAGCGGAACTCGTCGGACAAGAAGTGGGACTGCTCCCGAATCTCTCGCTCGTGCACCTCTCGCTGTGACTTTCGCCATCGGAAAACGAAGGAAGCGTCGTATCAACGAGACTTGCCTCCGAGAAACGAGGCTTGCGGTTCGAGTTAGCAGCACTCGTAGCATTAGAGCCGTTAGCAAGAGCAGCATTAGCACCCGTACCCCAGTTGTCGATCAGAGTCTGGAGCATGGAGAGGTCATCAGAAAAATCCTCAGTGACAGCCTGATTCTTCGCCTTCTTAGCACTCGTCGGCGGGCTCTTAGTCGGCGGCGGCGGCGGCGGAGCTTGGTTGTGCGCGGCCTCAGTATAGTAGATTCCCCCGTCAGCCATCCCAGAAGGGGACAACTCCATGGGAGCTTCGGAAACGCGACCGGATTGGGGCGACTGCGGAGCGTTCCTTGGAGCAGCGACTTCCTGCACCAGTTTCTGAATGTACTCTTGAGACAGAACCTCTTGAGTAGCGTTATTAGCCTCAGCCTCCGCTCTTAAAGTAGACGCGGGGAGATTCAAAGCAGCCGCACTACCGCAGGTAGCGTTCATCGTGTTCATGGAGTTGTTCATAGAGTTGTTCATCGAGCTCGTCGCAGCAGTGCCATTGGCCGTATCGTAAGCCATTTTGGCGTCTTTCGCGGCATCGCCGTCAATGCCGATGGTCTTGTAGAGCTCGGCGACGCATTCACTCCAATTGTGGAACGCGTCCCAGTCAGCAGCGTCGCCGGTGGTAGCGGTGGTATTATGAGTGTTACCACGAGCAGCAATACCAGTAGTGTAGTCGGACTGACGCACGGCTGCAGCGGCGGATTGGGCGGTGGCACCGTGCGAAGGCTGATGCTGGTACACCTGGTTGTTCTGAATCTGGTGAGGATGATGGTTGTGAAGCTGCTGATTCTGGTGGTTCTGCATCTGCTGCTGATGGACCTGACGATTCTGAACCTGATGATTGTAACCCTGATTCTGGTTGTTCATTTGCTGGTTCTGGTTCCTGCCAAAATTCAAAGCGCCCATCAACTCGTCAGCCAAACGCTTTTCCTCAGTGTGAGAGGCTCTTCGCGCAGGCGCAAACCCACCCTTCATCTGCTGACGCGGCTGCTGTCCGTGCATTTGCTGCTGTCCGTGCATTTGCTGCTGTCCGTGCATTTGCTGCTGCTGGTGCTGATTCTGCATCTGCTGGTTCTGCATCTGGTGATTGTGCATCTGCTGGCCCTGCTGCTGATAAACGCGGTTGTTCATCTGCTGGTGTTGCTGGTTCTGGACCATGCGCTGCTGCTGCATGCCTTGCTGGAGGCCTTGCTGCATTTGTTGCGGCTGCTGCTGAACCTGATGCTGCTGGCGATTGTTTCCCATAATCTGCTGGTTGCCATTTCCCATCTGGTTGTTCCTCTGGTTGCCTTGGTTCATCGGCCCCATCCCCAAATTCTGAAGTCCAGAAACACGCTGCGGAATGTTGGGATTCGTAAGATTAGTACCGTTCATATTCGCATTGAGATACTTGCGCGGCTGCTGGCGAACCTCATTTTGGAGTCTTCTGGTCAGCGTGTCCGCCTCAATCCCTAAATCGCGCATCGCGGTGCGAATGCGAGCAACTTCTTGGTTCTTGCCCCATTTCATGTACACGCGCAACATCAAATTGTAATGGAGATCGTTCTTGGCTTCGCCGTAAATGTTGTTGTTCTGGTTTCTCTGATTGTTCCTGTTTCCACCGCGATTGTTGCCGGTGTTGTTCCTGTGGTTGTTGCCGTAGTTGTTCTCACCAGTCGCTTCGGCAGTTTCCATATAAAGATTAAAATAACGCTGGACTCCAGCAAAATCACCAATCTCGTCAGCGGCGCGCATCAGATAGTAGTACGTGTAGCTGTTCGGGCGAGTCGTAGCGGCATTGTTGTCCGTGTTGCGAGAAAGACGCTCAAACAGGGGGAAGCACTTGGTGTCTGGGAGCGGGATGTGGGAGGGTTTAAATTATGATCTGAATAGTTTTAATCTAGTTTTAATCTGAATAGTATCAAGTTCACGTTTGAAATTCAAAATTCAAATGGAGAATCTATTGTCTCCGTAATATCCACATCACATTAAAATCCTTCTTACACTCCTTCTGCCTGATGTAGATCTTGAGCATGATGTTGTGGCACGTGATATTCGGATCGCGAAGCTCCACAAACAGACGCTCAGCAAGCTCGTAGTTGTCTGGCGGAGGATGAAAGGTTGATTGTGATTTGTTTGCTTAGGCTCTGAAAGAGAGATCATTTTTTTGTGTCCAATTAAAACTGTTGATATGTTGAAATTCTTGACATATTTCAGAAATACGATTGCTTTCTTGCGTTTGTACACAAAAAATCGTGTGGGTCCTGACCTCCGCGAAAAATGTTTGTGAATATGTTGCATGTCAAAGAATGATGTTTTGAACGAATTCTGTTTCACTCAAATCATATATTATTCCCTTACTGGTCCTGCAAAACAGGTTCAACAGGCCATTCGGGCGGAGCTCAGTCTGATCGACGTTGGGGTCGGCTTTGCCTGGGGATTTGGAGTCAATTCAATTGAGTTTCCTCAGTAATTGATTCGTATTATCAGCATCAAAAGTACTGAACAATTTTGAAATGGGAATTCCTTCATTGCACCGGTGACAGCCTGATCTATTCATTCTTTCCCTCACCCTTCTCATACCACGCGAGCGCATTGTCCGGCTGCTCGGACTTCGTGAACACTTGAATCATCGTATTGTAGCAGATGGCTGGGGGAATTTGGAATTCAAATCATGTGAAGGATAGTTGGGAAGTTTTGGATTCAATTTGTAAATTTGGAATGTAATCGACGAAAAGTAATCCTCCGAATCCTCCTATCCTCATCCCCACCATCCCTCTCCACCCAATCAGCCTCCATCCTCAACATCCAGTCCTCGGCATCCATCACGCGATTTTGCTCGCCAAAAGCGCCGATAATAGCGGTGTAGCATTGCGCGTTGGGCTTGATGTTGCGTTCCTTCATGTGATTGATCCAATAGACGACTCTGTCGATCATAGCGCCATTAGCGTAAGCGTGGATCAGCGTGCAGTAGGAGACGACGGAAGGGTTGCCCAGATTGCGGACTAATTCTTGCATGTAGTATCTGGGAGGGTTTAATGTCGGGAAGTGGGACTTGGGTATGGAGAACTTCGAATTTCGAAATTTCAGTTCAATTGATCAATTGATCATGATAGCAGAAGACTAACTAGTCTAATTCCCTCACTCAGCCTTCTGGTACTGCCCGTTCTTGCAGCACGCGTTGATCATGTTCGAGTAGATGACTTCGCCTGGGAGATTTTTTATCATGTGTAGTATAGAGTGGATGAACTGAAGTTTTCAGGCACCGCGGCGATGAGTAAAACTATTCAAAACTCTTCTGTTTGATATCCATGACGATGCGTATTCACCTAAATAAAATCCTCCTCACCATCCGCCTCCCTCGCTCCCTGGTCCAACTTCAACCTGCCATCGCGCACAAACTTAGTGTGCTCCCTGAAGAAGTACTCCGCCTTCCCCAAATTGCTGTTGATAGCCGCGCAGTGAATCAGGGAACTGAAGGTGTGCGCAGTGGGCTGCAGGTCCTGCTGAAGGAGCTTGTTGTAGTAGCGCTCGGCGAGGTACCTTCGAGGTGTTTGGAGAAGAATGCACTCTTATGTTAGGGAGCCATGGTAGTAATTTTAAGTAATTAGTGTGTTTGACATGGAGAAATCAATTAACAATTTGAGATTCAAAGTATTCATTTTCCCACCAAATTGGTATTCAGTCGAATTGAAACCTCTCTTACAAATATCCCTTATTCTTCCCGCATCCCTTAATGGCAATGTTATAAGCTTGTTCCAGTCTCATAACGCGATCAGACAGATGCTCGATTTCCGGCAATGTGCGTTGAACGCCGGACATATCCCCGCGACTCGCGTACTTGTTGAGCAAGATGAACCACCTGCGGAAGGTCATAGATTTCTTTTTCTTCTTCTTTTTGGGTCCCTCAGTGGGGGGTTTGGAAGTGTCTCCATGGGGGTTGCCGGACCGGGATTTGCCGGCCTGGGTACCAGCTTCCTTAGCCTTCTTCTGGCTCTTAGTCAGCTTCGCAGGGGGACAGGCAGAATTGGAGGCAGAGGCAGAATTGGAGGCAGATTTGGAATTCAAAGCAAGCTCGGTCGAATTGGAATTAGTAGCAGCAGTGTCATCCTTAGTCTGGCACTTTTTACTCGTCTGATTCTTTCCACTGCTCTTAGACTTTCCGCAGGTACATTCGAAGTCGGAAGCATCATCGTCTACATCGTCGTCGTCGATATCATCATCATCATCATCATCGTCTGCAAGCGAAATTTCCTCATCTTCGAGGGAAGAGAGAATCGCGTTAAATTCAGCCACAGAATTCCGCGTTGAGTCAGCAGGGGAAAGAGTAGACAGGATGTCGTTAATATCAAGATTTTTGCTTGCAGATTTCGACGTCTTAGAAGCATTGCTATTCTGCTTCTTCATAGTGCTCTTGGCAATCTCATTCTCGGTGTCATTGATATTCTCGGTCTTATTCTCGGTTTTCTTAGTATCATTGATATTCTCAGTCTTGTTCTCGGTCTTATTCTCGGTTTTCTTAGTATCATTGATATTATCATTGATATTCTCAGTCTTGTTCTCGGTCTTATTCTCGGTCGATTTCTCGTTGGTATTCTTATTCTCGGTTTTCTGCTCGGTGCTTTCGTTGTCGGAGTTATCCGTGTTACCAGAAGTGTTCTTGGAAGCTCTTTTTCGTCGGTTGCGGCGACGTTTGTTACTTTTAGCAGGCGTATCACTACTGTTCTCAGTGTTAACAGAATTCTCGTTGACGTTATCGTTAATAACTTTCTCATTAGTTTTTTCAGCAGCATTCTCGTTAGATTTTTCAGCAGAGGAGTTCACATTCTGTTTCTTCTCGTTGGTAGCACTTTCTTCTTTCCTTTTCGTAATACTATTGGATTGATTTTCCTCGTTTTGAATCTCATCGGCTTCATTCTCATCGGCAGCAGCGGCGGCATCACTAGTATCCTCATTCTCGGCGTCATTCTCCGGCTGATCCTTATCCTGCCCTCGCTTCTTCGCGCGCTTACGACGATTGCGCCTCCTCTTGCCCGCCTTCAGTGGAGATTGAGCTCCGGCCGCAGCGTCGTCAGCCGTGCCCTCCGCGGTCTGGTTCGAGGTCTGGTTTGAACTGAGAGCATTGTTCAGATTGGAAAGGACGCTGCTGTCTTTACAGCCTTTCACTTCCTGATCGCTCAAGCAGCTACTCTGGTTCTCCATTCCCTGATAGGCTTCTTCAAGACTGAGACCACTCATCATTCTGCGTCCCTCTTGGAGCACGCTGATAACGTCGACGTCTTCGACATCTCGGTCATCGTCAGGAGCAGTATAACAGCACGGACTAGTGGCGTCGCTGACGCTGCCAATGTTCGACCCCATCTGCGAGCCCATGCTGTTTTCGCCCACGTTGCCGTTGTTGATCGAACCGACCCGCGATTGATTGATCGAACCGACACGCGAGTTGTTAATCGATTGACTGCGATCGCCATCGAAATTGTTCACGTCGAAATTGTTCATGTTGCTGTTGCCACCGAAGTTATTCGTGGTGTTCGTAAACTTCGTGTTCAAGTTGAAGCCGGTGGTGCTTGTGTCAAAACTGTTGTTGAAGCCGCTGGTGTTCGCATTGTTGTTCACGCCGTGCATATTCACGTTGATAGTGTTCGCAGCAGGAGCGCACGCGGAAACGGTAGAAGCGAAAGCAAAGTCGTCAAAATTGTTGGAGACGTTGGAAAGGGTCCTAGAAGAGTTACCGTACATTGCATTGCTGTTCGGATTGCCGCTGGCATACTGTCCGTAATTGAACTCCTCGGCGTTCATATTGAGGTTGGCAGTGTTGCTGTTAGCGTTCAGGTTGGCAGTGTTGCTGTTAGCGTTATCGCTGGGGCCGTAAGTGACAGTACCATCACTGCAACCGTAAGCAACGCCGCCAGTACCACCACGCCCCATCCCGGACCTCATCATCAGGCCGGTGTTATTGTAACTATTCGTTTGCGAATACGACGAATTCATATTCTGTCCAAGATTGGTGTTGAAGTTCGCTGCAGAAATATTCCCCTGGATGTTCGCGGAGTCAAGTCCGACGGCGCGCATGCTAGTCTCAGCGGTCACCTGGTTATCCTGGCGGGTGGGAATGCGGACATTACTCATATTCGCATTGTTCACCACCCCCGAACCATAGCTCCCGCGAGTCTCGCCAAGGCCGTTCATTTGAAGATTCTGTCCACGCATCTGATTCATACCACTGTCAGCTCCCATCAAGTTATGCGTGCTCTGATTGTAGCCCTGATTGTAGCCACCGTAGTTCAGACTGTTCTTGTTCTGCTGAAATTGATTGTTCAAGTTCATATTCGGTTGTTCGTAACTAACGTTGTTCTCTCTGCGTCCCCCAAGCGTAGCGCAGGCAAGTCCCTGAACAAGGCGTCCCTCGTCATACTGGTTCGTGCTCGCAACGGCTGAGGAGGAATCAGTACAGTCGTTGTTCTTGTTAATATTCAAATTGCTGTTAGTACCACTGTTAACATTGCTATTGACATTGGTCGTCTCTGCGGCGAGCACGCGAGCACTCACGCCAGATCTCAATCCGCGATCCGCCTGAGGCGGTTCAGTGTCCGAGACAAATCCACCCATCGAAAAGTAGGGAGGTGTGTTGCTAAGACTGGTCTCTTTGCTGCCACCGTCGGAAGCGGTATTGCTGCTATTCGTCTGTGTCACTCCGAAGTTCATGTTGGTCAAGCCTCCCTCTCCTGCTGGGAAAGTAGTTGCCGTATGTTCTCTGCGCATATTCGCAGTATTCGCACCACGACGCGTCATTGTGCTGTCAAAATTTGTCAATGCCTGAACCCTAGCGTTGTATCAGCTGAAGTACAATCTTCAGAAACGCCGAGGTTATCGCTCTTGAAAAACGTTGACCAAGCTGTAGACTTGTCGGGAGGTGCTGGATCGTATACTGGTACGTGCTAGATCGGATTGCTACCTTCTACTTTTACTACTGTGGCTATCACTGTTACTATCAGTTTTCCGATGAAATCAGATTTTGCCTTTGGACGCAGAACTCCTCAGCGGATGCGAAGTGAGAATGGTTGATACTTGCTATTGCTCATAAATTATTGCTTCGTATTACGCTGCTCATACAGGTCACTCTCGAACTGAATATACCTCCTACTTCCTGTTGACTCAACTCTCGACGTGAGAGTTATCCGAATCGATTAGATGGAGGAGTGGTATTCAGCCTGATTTGATCTGTTGTGTAGCTGTCAAAACTTCAAAATCATGCGTGGAAAAAGCCCAAAAACGCTTGCTTCTCCATACTTGTCTGCCGAGCAGTTCCGTTGCTTAAAATTTGCTTCCCCGGGTCGCTCGTTACTGCTATTCGTTTTCGCTAGTCGCCGCCGCGCGCGCAGGAGTGGTAATGTTATCTTGATCGTTCAGTGCTGTAGTGTGAAATCTGATGAGTACTGATGATGCAACAGATCAATCAATACCACCAGAGTCGTTCGCTCGTTAACGTTAGTCTTCAGACCGAAAAAGTGTTATTGATATTTTATATCAGCCGTCTGAGTGCGGCGTTTATATCTGATTACGGTGTTCTTCACTAGCTCTCGCACTGCTATTAATCCATTCACTCGATGCTGCTCTGCAATTTGAGAAGATTGTGAAGATTGCGACCATAAAATCCTCGACCCGATTAGATAGATTAAATCCACACTCACCCCCTCACAATCTGACCATCAACACAACAACCACCTCCACTGAAAAATCCCACATGTAAGTACTTCTATCAAAAATATCACTTGCTAAAGATTCACTGATCAGATTGGACGCTACACAAAAACTCTACAACAAATATGAACCAGAACCACTACTCAACTGTCAACCAACTTTTCTTTCAACGCGGAACCAGATCTCTAATTGCCGAGATTCTTTTTTACTCACACATTTACAACTTCAATTCAAAGCTTAACTTGGGTCAACCTTGTCTACAAAGATTGCCGAGGGGACGGCTCTCAGAATACAAAAAAAACTGAACATACTGACGCGAACAAACTCAAAGCGACATAGCTCCAACAGAGAGCGTCCGCACAGGTCTCCGGTCACCTACTTCTACATCACTCAAAATTTCCGCGCGATTTCGCGGACTCTCATTTTTTTCGCTCGATTTTTCGTTATTTTTTTTCTACGACCGTGAAACTCGCGAACAATTCCCTCAGAAGAATTCTCTCAATCTAAATCTCTCAGAATCCCGCGCGCCACTAGTCCGTTCACCCCGTTTCACCCTCCCACGCGCTACTTCGCGTTGCTATATTTGTTCAGGTTGCTATTGGCGTTACTTGAATCTTGGTTGCTATCGGCACTACTTCTCGGTTGCTACCGGCGTCACTTGTTGGTTGCTCTTCGTATTAGCATTGGTGTTGCTACTAGTGCTGATGTTACTATCGGGAGTGTCGCTATCGGTATTGTTACTTGTGTCACTATTTCCACTTTGCTGTCGCTGTGCCACAGAAGAAAGCAAGGCAGAGCAGAGGCTAAGGATCAGAAAGTGAGGGGCGAGGATAAGCGAGGCAAGGATAAGCGAGGCAAGAAATGGGAGTGGGGAAGGGAGTGGACTTGGGAATGGAAGTGGGGATTTTGAGTTGAATTCATTTTCAATTTCAGTTTGAGTTGAATTCATTCTTCATTCTGACTCAAATTTAATTCCTCACTGTTTAATCTGCTTGTTCGCCGCTTCATTCAGAGCCCATTCTTCACCATTGTAAAAATCGTTCCAGCCATAGAATTCCAGTTCATTGCCGTTGGTAGCGGTCTGCACAGCCTGCATCTGCTGCATAGATTGGAGGTAGTGGGACATGTACCTGAGGGGGAGAGAATGGAAATTTCAATCGACGTGGTAAAGGGGATTGGAATTTGAATATTGAAGTTTACAGATATATTTGTTGCAAGTGTTGTTTCAATGGAATCATATAATGACAGTATTGTTGCAGCCTACATGTTGTTCTCTTGCATGCCGTTCTGCTGGAAGTTCATCTGCTGGACGTTCTGCCCGACCTGCTGCTGCGCCTGGTTCGCGTAGAAATTCTGCACATTGTGATCAGTATTCTGAGCATTCAAATTCTGAAACATGTTCGGACTCTGATGCACGTTCTGATTCTGGTGCGCGTTCTGGTTCTGAGCTATCACACTAGTACTAGTAGGATGCGTGACGGTGTTGCCAGTTTGATTCGTGTGAACTTCGTCCGTGGTCTCCTGCTTTACCGGGACGGAATTAGTACTCTTATTTTCCGCCGCAACCTGAATTCCATTGCCGTTGAATTTGCTGTACAAATTAGTAGTGGCAGTCTGGACAGTCTTCTGCTGCGCAACAGTCTCAGTCGCAGGTTTAACATCTTCTGTAGTTACAGCGCTGCTGTTCTTCGCAGCATCAGTAGTCGCATTCTTGACTTCAGTCACCTCAGCAATAGTTCTACTCATCTGATTCTTTTCTACCTCCTTGACTTCAAGTTCTCCCTGACTTCCCTTTCCCACGCCCCATTCATTCGCCCCGCCGAATTCTCCAGCCAATTCGCCTTCGAATTCCCCCGCCTCCCCCTCTACCTCGCTCAGCAACTCACACAACGGCGGCGGCGTAGCTGAAGCCCTGCGAAAATCCTTGCAAGCCCTCTCACTATAGCGGGCTGCATCCTGCATTCTCTCCGCGGCGACTTGCGACTCATCTTCTCCCCAAAAATTCTCTCCCTCGAACTTCGACTTCTGGTCTCCCGAACCTTGCAGGTGATTCACACTCAGCAGCTGGTTCGCAGCCTGAGACAAAGTATTAACGGGAGATTCAGATCCCTCGACCCTACCTTCCGTAGTACCTTCCGTAGCCTGGCCGGTTGTTTTCTCTGCGGAGATCGGCTCGTTTGGAAGAACATCTTTCTCCGTCAGAGCGCAGTCGCTTTGGGTGTCGCTTTTTTTGTCACTTAGCTTCTCGCCTTCCTTATTCGCACCTGTAGAGATCTCAGAAGAAGCTGCACCATCATTTTTCAGAATATCTAGCATCACCTTCTCAGCATCAGTTTTCGCCGCCGATTGAGGATCTTTTGCCTGGTTTGCCTCGAGCGCCGCCGCTTCCTTCGCTTCCTCTGCCGCCTTAGCTTCTCTCGCCGCTTGCCGTCTAGCTCTTCGATTTTTCTTTCGAATAGCATCTCGTTGCTTCATACCAGCCCAATACTCTTTACTGGACATGCCGTCGTTACGCATCCCGGGTTCGAAGTCTACTAATTGGAGGGGAATTCCGGGGATACTCCTCGCGGTGAACTCAATGTCCGCCGCTTGGTTTTCAGGAGTAAACTCAGCGACTGGTTCGGCAGTATGTTCGGGAGTGGTATTCAAATTCAAATTGTGAGTTGCTGAAGTATCCTGAACCTGTGGCTTTTCCATCGCACTAGCAGCGATATGATCAGAAGTAAGGGTAACCGGCTCTTCCCCAACGGCGGAAACTTCGGGGGCACTACCAGGAGTCTTACCGGAGAGCGCAGCCCATGCAGAATAGACATCTGCTTGTAGCCGCAGATTCGCAGCTTGGAACTTTAGTTCGGCTTGAGCTTCCGCATCTGAAGGTTCTAAAACGGGTTCCGCACTCACAGCTTCCCCACTCGTCGAGATTTTCGCTTGAGCAGGAAGAGTATCAGTCAAGCCAGCTGGTCCAGTATTCGCGGAGCCGGCAAATCCAGGTACAGCGCCGTTGATCGCGGTCGAGAATCCGAGTCCGAGGTGGTTCAGATGACTAGCGTCTCCGCCGAAATGAAGCTGGGCGACATTCCTCGCAGCTGCCACCAGACCGCCGCTGTTGAATCTGAGGCGAGGTACGACGTTTTCCGGATGAACGATACTCGCGGTGCGCGCTTTGGTCGTAGCATTGGTAGCAGCAGCGTTATTGCGAGGGGTCATCAAGCCGCTATTGGCAGAGGCAACACTGATAGCGGGAGCGACGCTGGTGACAGGGTCGAGAATCAGCTTCTTCGCTTCAGCATTCGTGTTCACAGCACCAGTATCAACAATACGCGCCGTGCTAGGCTGAATACTGCTCACATTGTTGCCCTCGGTTTTCGTAGCAGTCTCGGCGATTTTAGCATCTGCCTTGGTATGAGTCGCGGGTTTCTTCGGACTCTTTGCGCTCGCGAGATCTACTGGTTTAACAAGAGCCAGCTGCGCATGATGCGTCTTCATCTGTTCCTTGATATTGCCCCTCGGAACGTTCGCAGCAGCTGTAATCTGATTCTTTCCAGTAGGTTTAGTAGTGCCGTTAGCAGATTTGGTAATGCCGTTAGTAGTGCCGTCAGCAGATTTTTGCGTCTTTGCCACCGCAGTGCCTTGTTTTTCCGCGGTAGCCAGCGTCTGCATAGCCACAGTATAAGCTTCGGTAGCCGCTTCCGGATTCATGTTCGACATCACACCGTTGGTTTGACGGGCTCCTTCCTGGGGGAGTGGGAGTTTTGATGGTTGAAAAGTATGAAGTAGTTCAATCTTACACATATGAGTTCAGATAAAAATCAGTTAGAGTCTCAGAAGTGAGGCAGGAAAATTCAATTCGGCTTCCCTCACCGTAATTCCCTCAGCGACATTAACCACCATTTTCTTCTCTGCGCCGCCGACGTAGCCGTCCGCCGCCAAAGGCATAATCCTTCTCCCCCTACTGTTGTTCGGCTTGATACTTCCACTGACACTAGCGGAAGTGTTGTTCGCGTTGTTGTGGGTGGTGGAGGTGGTGGTGTCCGCGGTGTCTTTGGGGTGGGACAGACCGTTACCTGTGAATCGAGTCGTTAAATAATGATATTGAGCGAAATGACCTGAAATTCAATAAATTCAATTTGATTATTAATGTGTCATTGTCATCATGATCTCTTAAATGATAATCTCTTCCAATCTCAACCCTTTCCCCTCACCCTCCGTATTCGCAGCACTGGGCCTAACATTCTTCCCCGCTTCACCATTTCCCCTCACCCTCCGTATTCGCAGCACTGGGCCTAACATTCTTTCCCGCTTCACCATAATTGAAATTCTTCTCGCCGGGGACCGCCGCATTCTTCAGCTGATGCTCAGCGCGCTTGCGTTGGAGAGCGGCGTTGCGGCGAGCTTCACGTTCTTTTTGATAGGCGTTTTTTTCCGCGTTCGCCATGAGGTCGAGGGTCATCACCTGGATGAGTGGGAGAAAGGAAAGAGACCGGTATTTATTGAACCGGGTAGTGTGAATAGAATAGACTTAGTATCGGTCGTAGCAGTATGAATAGAGTTCAGTTAATAGATTTCAATCTCGTCTACAAATTTAAATGCTCACCTGTCCCCCCGCTTCCATCAGAGGACTCGCTTGCTTCATGAAAGTTTGGGCGCCGCTAGAACCCTCCTCAGGCAAACTCTGCAGCCCACTCTGCCACGCAGGAGCCACCTCATCGATGCCGGGGACGGTGGAGGCAGTGCCTGAGGAAGATAAAAGCAAAAGTCTAGAAATTTTGGCACACTTCCGTGGTGAGGTCATTAATATGAAGTCAATTTATGTCGGATTTTATGAATCAAACACAAGCGCTAAGTATCAGGTGGCAGTTGTAACGATCCTCAAAGGCTCACTATTCCAACTTTCGTAACAAGTCTTAACCTACTGTTGGTCCCATTGATAACATCCCCATCCTGGTGCAACAAATTCTCTTGATGCAGCAGCTGTTTCGAAGCAGTCGTGGTCTGATGATTAGCAGCCAAAGACGTCTTCGCCAACGACTGTGACTGAGAGACTTTTCCATGCGCCGCGAACTGTTTCGAAGCAAAACGGCCGACATGCTTCAACCCCACTCCCATCTGCTGGACTGGCATGGTGGGCGAAGGTTACTGCTTGTATCACGGCTAGATACCAAGATATAGAACCACTTGTATCACTCCCGCTTGTATCACGAAGAAGATTCAACTGCCTCTGCAACCTTTCAGTTTCACCGCTGATCAATTATATTGTCTGTGCTATTGTGACTACAGGTCGGTGCTATTGTGACTTAAGCTTCTGAATCTTCTCGAAGAATCAGATCTCTCCTGCGACGCCTCCTCGTGAGATCCGCTGGCGAGGATTCTCAACTGCTGTTGGTGATTTCTTCACTTGCTCGGCGCACGCGACTGGCCAGCAAGAATCACAGCGACATATGATGTTCGATTGAATATGTTAATAGTTGCTGCTTCACGATGTACAAAATAAACGGTGGTATTGTACAAAATATTAACTGGTGTGTCAATGTACAAAATAAACAATCGTATATCGATTTAGTCGACGTCAGCTCTAGACGCTCCTATCTAATGTAGAAACATCTATCCCCGACTACGCTCTAACTTTTGTCTTCCGCTTTCTGCACACGATTTGTTTTGGGGAAGGATTTGATCTCGATCCGACGACTCACTGACACTAGGACGCTATGAGTCTTATCATCGTTAGATATCATACATGACTGGTTGCCACACTAGAAGTATAGAATCATCGTTGAAACTCACAATAACTTCGCGTTTCCTTGTACTGATTACACACGAGTGACGTCATATCTACGGACTGCGCTCCAACACCACACTATTGCGATGAGTCTAGAATTGGGGTAGATCAATACTTATGATACTCACAAAGTACGCGGGCGGCATTTTAATGATTAATGGCGCACGACATCAGATTCATGAAGACGACTCTTGATCTTCAACTTCGAGTCAGAAGTTGGATAGCTATTTGGAAGTATGATTATCATCAAATCGATCGAAAAGAGAATCGACTCGATTTACTGAGTGGTATGTTTGTCAACAGAATAATACTCCAGGCCATTGAAATAATGTTTCGTCGAAACATCATTTTGAGGGTAAATCTCACCTGGCCGATCTCGCGGTGAAAACATTAATGCTTTTGTGTCGCGCACTGTGATGTTCGGATCGCCTGAAATAATGTTTCGACGAAACATTATTTTGGGGGGGTCGAATCATCAGAAAATAATGTTTCGTCGAAACATTATTTTGGGGAGTCGAATCATCTGAAATAATGTTTCGTCGAAACATTAATATTCTGAGCGTCGAAATGAAGCCATCCCTCGTCGCCTGACAGCTCACCAATGAGGGGATCTGTGTCCCCGAGGGGTCGATTTGGGGGGTAGCAAATAATGTTTCGTCGAAACTTTATTTTGAAGATCTGAATCTCGCCTGGCCGATTTTGCGCTGAAAACATTAGTGCTTCTGCGTCGCGCGTTGTGATGTTCGGAAATAAAGTTTGGTGGTCCGACTCCCGCCAAGGTTGCCAGATGATCGGGTGACCTTTTTGGCCGCCTCACGGGACCTCGATCCCGTGTTCTGAAAACTGTGACACCGATACTGGCGTCCATGTTCCGAAAACTGTGACAAGCACCTCAGCGGACCACTTTGATGGAATTTGGAAGGCCACCAAGTCAGCAAATGATTGGGTGATGTTTTTGACCGCCTCACGGGATCTCGATCTCGTGTTCTGAAAACTGTGACACCGATACTGGCGTCCATGTTCCGAAAACTGTGACAAGTACCTCAGCGGACCACTTTGATGGAATTTGGAAGGCCACCAAGTCAGCAAATGTCAATGATTGGGTGATGTTTTTGACCGCCTCACGGGACCTCGATCTCGTGTTCTGCAAACTGTGACACCGACACTGGCGTCCATGTTCTGAAACCTGTGACAAGTCCCTCAGCGGGACACTTTGACGGAATTCGGGATCCCCTCGGCTGTCCTTGATTCATCTCGATTTGCATCCGCAAAAAAATTACGACTTCACCATCTGGCGCTCCCGCATGTTTGGTCGAACAATGCATGGGTCCGCGATGCCGTCCCTTCAGATCTGCTCCACGAGTCTCGTACTTTGGGTCCCAAAAAAATTAAGAGAAATCCACATTAGAGGCCTTACCATCTGATCTAAATTGGGTCTCCTCCCCGATAGCCATCGTCTGGGTCCGAAATCCGTCAGTAGTCACGCATCAAATCCACCGTTACATTGGCTGAAATTTGGTGTCTCCGCCAACCGCCATCGTCTGGGTCCGAAATCCGTCAGTAGTCACGCACCAAATCCACCGTTACATTGGCTGAAATTTGGTGTCTCCGCCAACCGCCATCGTCTGGGTCCGAAATCCGTCAGTAGTCACGCACCAAATCCACCGTTACATTGGCTGAAATTTGGTGACTTCCTCAATCATCATCGTCTGGGTCCGAAATCCGTCAGTAGTCACGCACCAAATCCACCGTTACATTGGCTGAAATTCGGTGTCTCCACTAATCGCCAGCTTCTTGACCCGAATTCGTGAGTAGTTACGAACCAAATCCGACCGGACATGGGGTAAAATTTGGTGTCTCCGCCAATCGTCAGCTTCTTGACCAGAAATCGTGAGTAGTTACGAACCAAATCCGACCGGACATAGGGTGAAATTTGGTGTCTCCGCCAATCGCC
>Ga0099798_10207_pt1 | contig 19691 bp, 21 predicted proteins | sample Uncmet_Sort29A_1_FD_89870 | JGI IMG/M metagenome (GOLD analysis project Ga0099798, IMG submission 89870) | Marine eukaryotic communities from CALCOFI LINE 67, Pacific Ocean - CN13ID_Sort29A_1 | ecosystem: Environmental > Aquatic > Marine > Oceanic | place: Pacific Ocean: Monterey Bay | collected...
CCGTGCTACGTGTAACATCGTCCTGTACAATGGTCCTTAACAATCGAAGACCCGGAGGACGGATTTTTGGTGTCTTCAGTAACAAAAGCCATAATATAGAACAGAACAATTTCTCGCCCACAGCATCACACAGCTTGCGCAACAAAGACATAACCGTGGGAGAATTCGGATCAGCTTCATCCTCAATGCAGGGCAGCAAAGCAGTCACAAACCCTGTCATACAGGGTTCCAGCCGGGATTTTAGTGGCAGATAATGTTTTTCCAATAACAGTAGAACGGCTGCTTTCACTTGCTTCCCCGCGTTGGCTACGTGGGGAAAAATACCGGAACTCCACAGACCCAAATCAGCAACGAGACCGTCACTCCCGATCTGGCTGAAGATAGAATCATAGATCTTCAAGGTGTTCAGATGAACCCCGGAAGGTAATTGCGGATTCAGACACTGCGCCAAACGCCTTCCCAATGTCCTTTTCATGTTTGACTTTGCCAACCGCCGTTGATAGAATAAAGACTGCTCATAATGATGTGCCCCCGCGGCTCCGCTGGAACTTTCATGCAGTGTTGCGTTGTCCACGATCCCGGAAGAAAACCCACGCACCGAGGAAAGAACGTCAGGAACGGTGGAAAACACCTTATGCAAACGCATCAACACATTGGACAAATCCGCCCACTCTCGGGCTTGTTCAAAAGCCAAGAGAACGACATACAGTTCTTGTTCAAAACGCTTGAATTCCTTCAAATCACGTTTATCGTCTGGGGAAGCAGAACCTACCCCCGTCCCGTGGTACTCGTGCAGACCGGGATCCGCCCCAATACTTGGCTTCATGTCCGCGATAGTTTTCTATGTCCAATACTGGATGATAAAAAACAGAATTCGCTCTTCGTAAACTTTATCAGCTATGGAGCTAAATATATGATTTTTCCACATATATAAGACTGAACTTGTCTGATGAGTTGAATTATATATATGTGTTCTACGGGAGACACAAAGTATAATCGCAATCCCTCTTCATCTATTAACCTCTGTGCCATCTATTTATTACACTATACATATACTAAAAGTTGTTCTTGGCCGGCTATACGCTTCACACATAATGATATCTGCGCTCCGTGGAGTCCACTCAGAGACGTGCTTTGGATTATCGAAAAAGTAAACGTTCATATATTTCCATTCGGCTGGTCCGGATAATTGTTTACACTGCCTTGACACGACCATCATCATCCACGGGTTTGTATTTATTTTTTCAATTTCAAACACGTGCTTTTCAACCTCTCGCAGATGTGAGGGACAGGTGTTGTCCTCTGGCGTCGCCTTTCAATCTTCCACATAAGAATATTAATCTTTCCTTGCAATCCTCTTCCGTTGAAGCGGCAAGATAATGCTACATAAAGCAACAACGCCTGTTCAGGGGCCGGCCTTTTATATGTGTGTTTTCCACCAAAAACGCGGATTTTTGCGAACGGAACATATGATAACGCACTCAATATGGGTGACGAATGTATTATAGCATGAGACAGAAAAACAAAAAAAAAATTAATTTTCCTCTTTTCCGCCAACAACATGATTTTGCGTGAACAGTTCATTAACAGACATCATTGCTTCGCGGTGAGAGGAGGACGAAGACGATGCTAACGGAGTTGAAGGTGTTGCCGCTGCGGTCGATGCGAGACTACCATTGTCGTCAGTTGATCTCAATAATGGAGAAAAGGATCCAGTACCTGTGAACCCTTCGATGTTATTGGTCTCTCGTGGATGTCCCCCTCCTTCAGCCGGGGGGGCTTCTTCTCCGCAAAGCATGTTACGAAAATCGTCTTTCTTCTTCCTTACCTTTTAATATTTATATTTTTCCAAACGTGTCTAAACACAGGGTTCATGCGAAAAAACCCAGGAATGATGCAGTTTTAAAAGATACAGGGAGCCGCAAGGACAACGGGGGAGCGTCGCCAAAATACATCTATCAGTATTATGTATACGATAGGAGATATAGCACCCCGAGGTTCCGAGAACCCTTGCCCGTCCATCGAATATACCATCGTGGGTGGCATCCTCACGGGGACGTAACATAATGCACGAAACTTCGATGCGTTCGTGATATGTTCATATTCCACCCGTAAACATGTCCATTGACAACGACGCAGAATCTCGATCCCAGCGACCAAAAAATCGGTGATCGGGTTCTCAAAAGGCAAAAACATTGTCAGGTTATAGGCCCAGGATAACCGCGCTAAGAGATTAGTTATGGCGGCCATACGATACACATTTACCGGATACAGCATTGGCAGCAATGAGTTTCCGTGCTCATCCCGATTTTGCGGCAAATCGGAAGTTGTACGCACAAAGATTTCTTTTTTTGACCGGGCCGAAAAAATACACAAACCCCAATCTCTTGTGATGTCCCACATGTAGGCGTATGCTGTCGCGATGATGGCTAGGAAAGCCCATACCAAATTCGCTTGAAAAGAGCTCAACGCGAACACTTCTTCCAAATTTTGGACGGCGATCAGACCGACGAGCAAACACGCGACATATTTCCCAGCGTTCACAAAATGGGTTTTCCTTTCCGTGATCGCATCCACCAACGCGCGTCGTAAACACTGGAGAAGACGCAACCAAAAAGGCAAAATGAGAAGGAACCGCCCCGGGGAAATTAACTTATTGGAAATGTCCGAGCAAATATTATTATTACCGCTACCGGACGATGTTGATGTTGCCGCTGCCAGCCACTGACGTCGACTTCCGACATGGAGAACGTAACAAAGGGAATACTCAAGATCTTTCAACGGGCGCGTGATCGACGTCAAGACATCTCCCAACAGGTTGGAGGCAAAGGTCACCTTAAAAAAACCTGAGCCCAAGGTCTGGCCCATGCAGTAGAGGAAATCTTTCCGGTGTGACCCGAGCAGTCTCCGTGAGGGAAGGAAAGGCCAGATAGTGAAAACGAGCAGAACCAGCAAGGGATAAACATCACACCGCTGATAATAGATAGTATTCGTAGGACATATTGCCCGCTCGCGCTCCTCCTGCACAAGACCGAAGAGATCATCATGAAAGAGATCATCGTGAAAGGGGGGTTTTAAAGAAACCAGAACACTGCTGTCTTTCAACGTCATCGTCGACGAACTTCCTCCCTGTGTCAATCTCCTCGTAGGGAAGGAGATGTAGTTCTTGTTATTAGCTAATAAAGCATTTGTTTTGTCTTTGTGAACAGCAGCGACGCAATAACAGTCTTTCGTGAATTTCATATCCGCCAAGAAGGACGCAAACAAAAGAACCCAGATCATGAGTTGTGCCGCTGCTGCTGTACACCAGAACTGGGAAGTGACATCCGATTGTGGGGACATGTTAAGGAGAAATATGAAATTTATGTTTTTCTTTTCAAAAACCTTCGTACAGAGACCACAAGCCCAACAAAGAAAATTCAACATAAGACACCAACGCCAAATGGGCATCACTTGACTCAGATATTTTTCTTGTTCTTTCACATCGTCATTTTCCAGAGAGGGCAATAGCAAGAGACCAAGTATACCGATACTTCCTGTGGACGCACACCCAAGAAAAAAAAAGAGCGCTCTTCGTGCGCGACCGCGCGGATATGGACTCATCGTGCCGCTTATTTCCCTGGTGCCGCTTATTTCTCCCCGCTCAAAGAGACCCACCAAATCTCCATACAGCATTTCAAGAGTCCGACAACCGACATAAAATGCTTCCTTTCGGAGTCTCGGCAAGAGCGTGGTAACTAGAGGTTTTGTTCTTTCCGGAGTGTTTTCTTTTATGTCCTCCTCCTCGCCCGACGAAATGAACATTTTGTCGTATTTCTTCGTAATTTTATAGAAGGCAAGATAGTTAAGCGAGGAAAAATCCTTTAACATGACCGTTTGCGATGCGAGATCGGCAGCACGCCTCTTCAAATTCTTGCAGCGCACACGACTGCTGCTGATCATTTCCTCCGCCTTTCCTGTAGTTGAACCGGGCGAACTGGTTGTAGTACACGAACGTCGCGAGGAAGATGCTGGTGAGGAGGTTTTGTGTTTTTCTTCCTCGGGCCATTCTTGCTCGAGAACACAAACCGCAGCGATGAGACTATCCATTTGTGCAAGAAAAAAGCTTTGTACTTTTTCGAACTCCCGCCGCAAAGATCGAACCCAATAATGATGGAACTCCGCAACGGGGAGGAGAGAAGACTCAGGTTGCTGGTAATCTCTGTTCTGAGAGAGACTCGCGATTCTCCATTCCGGAATCCATCCTTCTATTATATTGCCTGGTATCATTTGGCTATGCATCCATTCATCCTGCATTCTACGCAGAGACCCTATAGAAGAGAGGAATCCCGGCTGCTCTCGTAGACCTTGCTTTTGCAACCAGTTGTTGTTGTTTTCTACTGCAGGTAGTAATGGGGAGGACCTTTGACCACTACTAACAACAGGTTTCGCCGAAATATCTTGTGAAAAAGAATATCCCTCGTTTTCTCCTCCTTCTCTCGTCCTCGTCGTCTCGTGACAGTCCTCTGCAGCTTCTCTCCCGCTTACAAATAACTCCTCCGCTCCCGACTCAGCTCTCCCCTCCTCGCCTGCATCTAACTCCGTTGCCGTCTGTAGTGACCGAAAAGCCGCTTTACTTTTCAGGCTCCGGGTTGCATTTTTTCTGGCGGTCAGAATTTTCTTCAAACCGGCATAATCGACGTAGTAACGCGCCCATTTCGAAACTCGAGATCTCCGAAGTTGTTCCTCAAATTTCATGATTAACAAACAGGAGAGACTACCTCACTAAAAGCCATCGGGCTGCATAAACAGACGTTTTGTCCTTATTACATATATAACAGTTTCCTCCTTTTGCGAGTTTGGCAAACTCACTCCTCCTGCTGTACCACAGACCCGGCCAGTTTTTCCCACCATATTGAGGGGGGGGCGGAAAAATCATTAGTCTACCGGCCTGTCATCATGCAGGGTTTCTGATTGAATATGAAACTCCCCCCATCTGTCTCAGCTGCCGATAACATCCATCCATTCAGCTATTACAAGATGTTGAAACCGCCGCTCTAAGGGTTGGCCACGTCTCTGCACCGGATTATTACTTTACAAAATGAAGATGTGGCACAAAAATGCGCCTTTGAAGAACCTTAATCAATACTGAGCTGTCACTTCTGTGCGATTCGTTCCCTCCGTGCTAGTATTTTCCTTCTATATGTTGAGTCTTCTCCTCCTGAGCTGCCTACGAAAACTGCTATCGAGGAGAGAACGAGAAGAACACGCAGTATATATGTTTGGAGCTTTCCTGGTCCCCCTCCCCCCCCTGTGGAATTGGTCGCGCGCGCCGCTTCGCGGGCCGCAGGCCCGCGAGGAACCCCGGGCGCCGAAGGCGCCGGACGCTCGTCCAAAAGGACCCCAACTATCCGAAGGGTTTAGGACGCACGGACTCCAACTGTCCTAAGGGTTTAGGATTCCGAAGGGTTTAGGATAGAGATTGCACGGAGGGCAAAAAAATTTTGCACGCCGCGGGAGGCCGCTCGCGGCATTGCTGTTGGGGGCCTCTGACTAAATGAGGCAGCCAAAGAGGCAAAATGCCGCGAAAACCGATGACACGGCGAGGGGAAAAAAGGAGAGAGGGGGGGGACCAGGAAAGCTCCAAACATATATAATGCGTGTTCTTCTCGTTCTCTCCTCGATAACAGAGGTTTTTTTTTTAGCAGGTCAGAACTCAGAACATATATTCCTAAAACCATTAGCAGCCCACAAATTCATGGGAAAATTCTTGCTTCATAAAATCCCTCGGCGACGGAAATTGGTTTCCTTCTCCTTGAAATCTCTCATCCTGCGCAGACGATATAATCCCTCGACTAAACATGCAGAAACAGATATTATATGCGTGTAAGACCACAAATTTATATTCAACATCGCGATCGTTTCTTTTACGTCGTGTATCGTCGTCAGACGTGCTCTAAACCTGGAGGTGCACGATGATGTCCATTCGAATATGACGTGGCGGCGGCAAACGACGTAGGAGGAGGAGTTGGGGGGACAAGCGTGCTATTATCATCATTGAGACGAGCCTTTCGCAACGAAGAGAGCCCCTGAGAAGATAGTCCTCCCCCACTTCTTCGCGTTTGGATCTCTGCGAGATTTTTCACCGTAGAGATGTTTCTGTGCAACCAAGGCCGACCGCCAGAAGGCCCGGCCAAACAATGACCTCGTTTTGAGTTAGAATGCGCACGATATTTGTAGATGACGAGACCCTCGAGACCCACCGGCCCGCGGGCATGCACGCGATTCGTAGAGATGCCGATCTCCGCCCCAAACCCAAAACGAAAACCGTCGGCAAAACGCGTGGATATATTATGAAAAACCGAAGCAGAATCCACTCTTTGAAGAAAGGCATCCGCACTTTCTTCCGATTCCGTCATGATACAATCCGTGTGATGGGACCCATGCTTGTTAATATGCAGTACCGCTTCGTCCAACGAGGCCACCACTTTTACGGCCAAACAAACACGCAAAAATTCCTCATCGAAATCATCTTCATCGGCCGCCTTTAGAACGATTTTACCACCCGGCTGATCGCTACTGCTGTCTTCCGGCGGGGAACCTCCTCTGCTACCACCACCAGCTGAGGCTGCCCGCAATGACGCCAGAGCACCTTCAAAACAAACCAACGACCGAGGGCAACATCGAAACTCTGCGGACGAGTAGCTGAAATTTCGCAAGACGCCAGAAGCAAGCTGGTCGAGCGCTGCTTCATGAATGAGCAAAGTCTCCACCGCATTACAAGCAGCAGGGTAATGTGTTTTCGATTCAAATATCACATTCGCCTGTTTTTAAAAGAAGAATAAAATTTCGTATATCTTTTCTTTATAAATTTCTATGTCAACGACACGTCGACCGAACCAATAGACGAATTTGATTACAGATCATACCTGATATCTACAAACGCGAAAAGCTATCGGGTCGGTCGTTGATAAACGAGCCACACCCGTTAAACTACAGTACTTGTGGGGCGAGAGTGTTTCGCCCGTTTAAACGGCGGACTTGATGATAAGTCCAGGAACGATCGTAGCCAGTAGATGACCGAAATACAAAAAACCAAGAAACGCGGCTGCGCGTGCCTTGTTCTGCTGCGCAACCAACCCGCCCCGATAAAATGTTTGTACCACGCCTAAATCGAAAAGAGAACTTACTTTATGGAATAACAAAAAACTGCTCCTTCCATATTTAACACAAAGAACCAATCCTACCGCCTTGGCCATATCGGCATCCTGGTCGACAAATATGGAACATATTCCATCCGCATGGCCGAGAACTGGAATCAGCGTGTTTTGCTTGATGTGAGAGACCAACTATCGGAGAGTTGTGGTTTCGGGAAATGTTAAATGATATATACGTCAAATTTTAAAGCAGCTATTTTTTCCACTACCTTTGCTACAGTATCAACAAAACCAGAGAGAGGAATTGACTCGACGCCGGAAGCATCTCCCCCACTACGCACCGAGCTTCGAATTCACCTTCCACTGACGAAGTCAGCAGCCACCACACACACACACACCACCACACATGTACCGACACATGAAACACAAAGGTCGGCAGGAGAAATGCCTGATTTCTACTCAGTGCCCGATGAGTACCTCCGACACCCCCTTTTCTTCATAAACCAACCAAGAAGGGGAGCAAAAGGGAGGGACAATGAACCCAAAAAAGCAAGTGTGGACAACATATATCCCCTGCGTCGTGTCTCAGATCAGTGGGACAACAGGATACATCCATCGCAAAAAAACACCTTTTGTCGTCTTTGTCGGATTACGTAGTCATCCATATACTATTTTCGCGCGCTACCCGCCAACCCATGCATGTACAATGCTACAACGCACTTTCGCACCTTCGCTGATACCTGCGTGCGCGGATCTGACTCTGCTATACATAGTGGCTGTATGTAGTTAGTATATACGACACATGGTCGTCAAAAACGTGCTGTCGAATGTATGTCGCATCCTGATGTTATTAGTCAACCTGATAAAAAAATTGTACCTGATTAGAACCCCTGGGAATGATAAGATCGATAAATTTATCCATCTTGAGCATTTCGTTAACTTCTTCCCTTGAGTCGAGATTTTGCACGATGCCTTGGGGCATATTCAAACCTTGTTCTGGTCGGCCTAAAATGGCTTCCGTCATTATGTTGACCAAAGCCTTATTACTTTCTCTGGCCTCCTTTCCCCCTTTGAGCAGTACGGCGTTCCCTGATTTGACAGCCAAACACGTAATCTGGACGGCAGCTTCCGGGCGGGCCTCGAAAATAATTCCCAACACTCCGATGGGACAGGAAATCCTGTACAACTCTAGACCAGCTTGCAGTTCGGACGCATAATCCACCAAACCAACGGGATCGGGGAGGGCGATAACTTGATCTATTCCTTTGATGAGGCTATCGATTTTGGCGTCGTCCAAGATCAAGCGTTTTTTAAGGGGTGAATCTCCATCAGGCATATTAGCCACATCCATCGTGTTAGCATCCCGTATTTCGCTCACGCGAGCAGAAAGTGCACCTTGAATACGTCGTAAAGCGGCATTCTTGTCGCCAGAGGATAAGATTGCCAACTGCTGTGCCGCCAAACGAGCTTGCTCTGCGGCTTCCTGCATGATGTTGATTTAAGTCTACTAAACAAAAAAGTTCTTCTCGCTCTTGTCCGATAAAAAGCGAGATGATAGGGGGGATTTTTTTTATGAAACGATCAAGAAATGGGAGAAGAAACGTTAGAAAAACTAGTCGAATATTTATCAATATACGTCCAAAATGATGAGAGAAAACCCTGTTCTTGTACTGAAAAATTTCTCATCCAAACATGTATATGACCGACCACTGACGAAAAATCGTTCCGAATTTTGCCATAAAAATCATTCAAACGAGAAGAATTTTTTCCTTTATACACCATTCTCAAAAATTTAAACCCTCAAAAGCTTCGCCTCTCCACGATGCATTCTCCTCGAATACCTCTTTTGCACGTTATTTTCATTCTCCTTGGACGTGGGGGGAATCAAAACAACAGACATAAGAGATGCGCTCGCATGCGTCTATGGAATCTCTGAAAAAAGAATGTAGGTCAGCGCACGCAGCACTAACGAAAAGAACGACAATAACTGCCGGCGTTCGCCTCCCCCCCCCCCTCTGCGTATGATGTAACGTGCGCGACGTTGGAGCTACTAAAAGCGAGAACGTCATCCGTCGACGCGCCACCTCACAACAAATTATAAGATATCCAAGAAGAACACAACGACACCTAAATTAGTCGTAAAATGCTGTACTTCCACTAGATGACATAAGAAAGGAATAACCCGGTCCCAACTCTCTCACAAGTTCTGCTACGGAGGGATACATGGTGAGCACCATGATACCCATCACTATCAATTCGGGAACCACCTTCCCCAGAAACTGCGCGCAATGCTGAAACAACCGCATCAATACTGTATATCTACGGTAACAACGTGATGTTGCTCCTCTTGTGGTGCTCCTCTCCTCCGTGAGGAGGAACGAAGCATTGCTCCTTACTCGCTTGCGGCCCCTTTGAAAACGTACTTCACCCCAAAACCACATGAAGACCAACCAACCCGACACAAATGGCACCAAACATCGCAAGAACAACGTCGCTGCCAATGGTATAAGGACAACAAAAACACCGATAGAAGAGGAAACTAATATGAAAACGAACAAAACGGGAAGAAAATATGCACGAAAAAATTGTTTTTCAATTTGCTGCTGCCGCCCATAAACGTTAGATTTGTCGTAACCAACTTTTTCTACTGTTATCACATTATCCTCATCCTTTTCTCCAGCATCCAAATCGATTCTGCCAATTCGTGCACCATCGACAACGCGCAAGGCCAGCAACGCGGTAACGAAGAGACCGACGAAACCATCCAAAAATGCAAGATACTTCAACCAAAACCGGCATACAGATAGAGATCTGATGGGAATGACTTCATTTTCCCATGACGAAAATGATGGTAAAAACTCCTCCCACCCCATAACGAGGTTGAGCCGGATGAGAAAATCACGCAAGTTTCCTTCTGAACGCAAACGTCGCAAGATACCAACGCTACCCCCAAAACCCGGAAATCCTATTTCTCCTACACTGCCGTTAACATTGTTCCGAGACATCATAACCACTCTCGACAGAAAAAACACGTGCAGAGACGAGAGGCTCAGAAGAAGAAGAGAAACCCGTTTTGGCAAAACACACGAAGGAGAGGGCCTCTTGGCATTACACCATGAATTCTTACTGGATGAAAGGAATAATACCCGGGCGATTAAGGAACAGGGACCGTAAAAAAGTATCGACACCCGTTCTGCGATTTCGCTTGTGAAAACCGAAAGAGGGCCGCCTCTCAGAGATGGATTCTTGACGTCAATAAACCGGACTTTCGGAGCAAAAATCGCGAGCTCTTCCACTGTCGTGATATGGACGACGGGCGGTTCATCGCCTTCCTCATCTTTCTTCATCTCCAAACCAGCAGCCCCCAGCCTTTCCAGGCGGGAATAAGACCAGTGATGAGTGGAACGATCCTTCTGATCTGTAATCAACCAACACCCGCTCGCGGCTTTTTGGAAGCCCCCCCCGCCTCCCTTAAAAAATCCATCCGATTTTTGCCCCACTCGCAGCACGAAAAGTCCCTGCGTGGGCCATCAGAATCTGATGAAACAACGGGCGTTCGACCCCATCCCCCCCTGCACACGGCCCACTCCGCAGACAAAAGACTCCGCAGACACCACAAAAACTACTGAGAATAAACCCAACAGTCGAGTCGGCCAGTGAGGGGAGAACACGAGGAATGGAATGATGATTAAGATTAACTTAAGGAAAAGTTGCGACGCTATCGTCATCAACCGCCTTTCCAAACACCTTGCACGGTACATACCAGTTATACAATACAGCTTCAGACGAGAGAAGACCACACCGTTCCGGGTTCACAACCTTCCTACAGAACCCGAAACGACGGAGACACAACAATAACGACGAGACCAATAACGATAAAAACAAGACCATTCTTGGATCCTGCCAGCATCGACAGACAGTAATTCGAAAGAAGATCAAGAGAAAGAGAGAAGATCACGAGAAGGAAAACGACCAACAAAAGAACGGAACAAGTTGAAAAGGTCAATTCGCTATTGGAGAGAAACGACTAGACAGAGCCGCGTGCACACCCACAATACTCAAGATGCGAGAATTTGAAGACCTATCATCCACGCATGATAGACAAAAAGTATGGGATATCATCGACCTGCGGCCCGCTATATGTCGGCACCGGGCTGCGCGCGCTCCGCCAACATCGTGCACCGTCACCAAATCACATTTGCGGGAGTTGGCAACGCGGCCAGCGCCTCCAGGGTGGAAGGGGAGGAAGGGTCTGCTATTTTTGTTGAGCCATACACCTGATGTCCACTTATTGACAAAGGACGCCCCAATAGATCCAATAGTGGACCCTTCCCTTGTAAAATCTAAGAAATTACTTTGCTCGCTGCTCGGAAATCCGAACCAAACCCGTGGTTTTTTCAAAGTTGCGTCGACAATGCAGTAAGAATTTCGAGGACAGCTGAAACCGATCTGCGTCGAGGAAGAATGGGTCATCATTTTCCTACAAGCAGGCCCTTCCCCGAATTTTCTTAGAACCTCTCTTTCTGTCCAGCTACTCTCTCTTTTCATCTCTCGTCCTTCCAATAACTTTCCCCCCCCCTCCATATAAGAAATGGTACTCGTTCCCTGACATAAAAAACCTGTACACCTTTTTTCCGTTGCACACCTCGCCCGGCACAGGCTCAATTGTCGCCTTACCACTAAATGTGTTGGAGCGGAGAGCTGCAGAGCTTAGCGGCACCAAAATCCTCGGCACATCGAGAATCTCAAACCTGCCAAAATGTTTTCCTGCTACAGGAATGTCTCGAAAAGCGTCACCAGCAGCAAAAACGACCATGGGGGAGAAAAGCAAACAACATACTGCAATTTTCGCACAGACGGATAACACTTCATCACCTTCTTTATCGTTTCCGCCCGGCAAACGCAACAGCACAACCGTAACACAAAGTATCAGAAATACGGAAACGAATAAACTCAGCACTTCCCGTTGCGTTGTGGACATGGGCGTCCAATCGTCAAGGACAAAATCCATGTGGGTCCACGTTTGCAAGGCATAAGGCGCCACAATTCCAAATCTCACGAAAAAGCCCAAAAAGTAACCCGCTCTACGGATGCTGTTATTACAACCTTTATCAGCCGTTCTTTCGCCCCCTCTGGACATGCCATGCTCAATTGATATTTTGGACCAGCTCTTTTCTTCCTGCGATGTTGTGTCCGCAAACGGTCTTTCTTTGCTATCCCCTTGCAAAAATAAGAAAACCACAAGATGCTGGCAGATGGAAAGTAGTAAACTGACCCACGAGAGATTGGAATGTTCAAAACGCCAAATGCCTTGAAAGGAACAACTGAAGATCAGAAACCAGAGGACCCACATGAACGCGTGTTTTATTTTACGGCCGCGTACTATTATTCTACGTAAGATCTTACATTTTCGCAAAAATGACAAACGTCGTTTGAGGTTACAAATCCCACAAAGATTAAATGAAAAACGTTTCTTTCTTTCGAGTTCACGACAGATTCAAGACGTTGCTGCGCAACAACACGAGATTTTCTGCGCAACAACAGGAATTCTCATGAAGTTCATAAGACATCGGGCAAAACCGGAGAGGACAGACAAACGACAACAAATTTCCGAACAATATACCGAACGAACTTCGGACATCTTGCGTCGTCGCAAATTTGTACATGTATTCTGCGAAAAAATTGTAAAGATGCTCAACCAATCATTCAGGGTTCTAGGAACGTCCTTTTACTTGCGTATTGCGGTATGCATCACGTTTTAAAAAGACGCGACATGATTTATGCCGAAATATTTATAACCGCGAGGCTGCTTCATATCAATCTTAACGGCTTTGATATTCCGAGGGCGATCGAAATTCAAAAACTCCTCGAAGGCCTCATCCTTCTTCTTTTCTTTGGTCCAGCAAACAGAATCAGCGAAATGCTTGCCATCGCCAGAATATCGTACACGGACCATACCTCGGGAAGACAAATATGCCGCTGACCATAGGGCGACATACTATACCTAAACTCACAAAAATTGCGCAAACACATAACCGACACATGGAAAAAGATAGGGGGGGGGGGACAATAGATATAATATATGCATGTGAACTTCCCACAGATTAGAGGGTTCAGTGCGATTGCAATACTTTTTTGATAGCTCGACATACATTATAGCTGTGTTACCAACGAAATGAAGCCCTTTCATGGAGCTTCATTTCAAATCTCCCAAAACTTGAAAACCGATTCTATTTGATTGGTGTCACTGTCTGAAAAAAAATTTTGATAAAATAGGGGTCGGGGATGTTCAAAAAAGCCCCAGGAATTGTGGTTTCATTTCGGTGGCAACACCGGTATTATACGGATGAGGACACAACCGGACGAATGTTGTGCCTAGCAAACGGAGAAAAGCTTCCTACCGGGAGCATAAGCCCAATTTATTCGAATTCCTTTTGCTCTGTAACGATGACGCAAATGTGCCTCAAACGACACTACCTCTTCGGGACCGTGCGCGCCATCTGAAACCCAGTATCCACCTCCAGGATCCAAGGCTCGCTTTGCTCCGAATTGCGGGTTTTTCCCTTCCTCATAACTGGAAAGAAAGATGTGGTGTATTTATGAGGACACTAAGAAATTAACTTTGATGCTTGTGTCTTCATCAAAAGATTATCAAATGAAATACGGGAGAAATCTTACGAATTACTCGCCTTGGCATCGAAAAACGGTTTTGCGAACTCAAGAAAAGATGTCGTCTTTCGACAGTGATCACCAGCCTGCAGAAGAACAGAGCCGTTTTCACCACTGGAAAAATTGGAGCTCAAACTAAATGACGTAACGGCTTCATCCCATATGCGAGAGATCATTTTTAATTAAAAATACAATTCAGGCGAAACATACCCAGTGGAAACAAATCGAACTCACGACGCGAACGTCATGTTAAAAAAACACCAGACATCATGTCAAAAAAACCGCTACGTGAGTCATCCATTCTTAGCACAAAAAAATATCCAACTATTTGGAATAAAACCATAGATGATGTATTTCTGCACAATGATAAGAGGGAAACGCGCACGCCATAGATGGTCGATGTACCACGACATTGGTCGATGTAAAAATGACGTAAAAAAATTGGTCGATATATCGCGCTGTTTGAGAATAGAAAAGTGTATTTTTTTTTGTGTGTTCAGCTGCTCCCGATGAGGGCCGTTTTGACATAAACGTGTGTTTTGCGTATGAACACGGTCCAGTAAATGTCGATGTTGGGCCGTCTTTGATATAGACAACCTCAAAGACACATCCCGATCAGACGACCGGTGAAATGTCGCACAAGAATGACCGAAATGCGAGCGCAAGAAGACTGATGAAATGCCGCACAAGAAGCCCCTGTCTTCTCGACCATGCACAGGAAAAACCTGCACTCGTCCATAGACCGTACACTAGACAAACACCCGAGCCCGAGAGGAATGAACCTGTCGACACACAAACGAGACAAAACACCAAAAGAATACTGGCAAACTATAAATAATGTTTGATGATGATTCTGATGGACAGTGCTAACGATGCGCGAATGGATGATAAATGGATACTAATGAAGGTATGGATGGTAATGGCTTATCCTAATGATGTTGTTCATGAGTGACGCGGTTATTACGTACAGATGTTTTTGATCGCACCTAACATATTGGAATATGACCACTGTGCGTGGCTAATACGTATCGAAATTCATGAGGATGTTTTGGTGTCATCTGACGAAAACAAACCAGGACGATACACTGTACATACTCTCTCACAACAGAAACATGAGGAAAAAACCGGAATCTCTTGATTTGGAAGCCGCGGAAACGAAGGCGTTCCAGGACGTCGCTCTGAACTGTACTCCCTGACAAAATCAAGAAAAAGGCGGAATCCCTTGATTTGAAAAAACAACTGGCATCGGCGAAAGATTAACTTAAAACTCAATTGTTATGTTTATTGGACCAGCCCTTAAATGTCGCCCTAGAAGAGAAATCCTTCCCTCACTCACTGCGTGGTTTTCTGACCGATTTTCTGTATTCGATATCGATCGCGGTATATGCTTATTTTTTCGAGAATAGCCTAACGACGGACTCTCGAGGACTCAAAACAATCGCACGAATAAACACATGACAAACCCTGCCGAGAAAATCGATGTTGTTCGTTAACCGATGATACATATGCGTTTATATGGGATGTTTCCCCCTGTGTTCTTCCATTATAGGATGATATAGCGTCGTTAGTTAGTTAGTTAGTTAGAAAGAATGTCCTCCGACGAGCCTTTGCAAAAGCAAAAGCCCCTAAGGACTGCAGTCTCCCACGGGACGTATGCGAAATACGAAAGCCGGGTTGAACGAGCATGCTCCCCTAAAAAGAACCATTCAAATCTGTAATATCCCTAAGGGAACAAAAAACGAAAGGGCAGGGTAAGCATAGGCACGGACTGCGTCAAGTTAAGTCGGGAAGGGATATCCCTTAAGATATAGCGTCGTACAACTATGTTTAGGAAACAAATTTAGACACGATAATCATGATGTCGCGAAGGGAACAAAATCGATGCGGCGAAACCAATCATTTCTGCCGATTTTTTCTACATGAACATACCCCTTCTCAGCAAGAAAACCTGTAACGGTCTCTGCGTACGAAAGGGGACGAAATTCCGCGTCGGTCTCCACCACTAAAACGTCAAAATAAACGCTCGAGAAATCAATGGAACGGAGCGCCGACATCTCACCGCCTTCCAAATCTAAAATAAAAAGATTGATGTGGAGCCGCCGCGATATGGAGGAGGTGCCAAGACATGATCGGCGCTGGTTTAAAACTTCGAAAATGTGGGCAAGGGTGAGACAAGGAACCAAGGACACCTTGTAACCCCTTTTACGATCCTCTTTGGTTGGGTTCCATTGAAGTGCATCTCTTTTGTTTTGCTTTCCCCCGTTAACTATGCCAGTAGTGCTGATCAATTCGCCGTCACTCTCACTTGTCGAAGATAGTCCCAGCTTGGACCAGTTTACTGCGCTTTTATTGAACACGACTCTGGCCCCTCCCTCCGTACTAGACGACCGGCGGCTTCTCGTGGCCTCTTTATAAACCCAGGGAAAGAATGTTTTCACAAAAGACTCGGACATGAATTCGAAGACGCCGTTAATCGCCCCTGTGCTGCCGCCAAATTTTTGTAGATAATGCACCACGCCACCTGCAGGAGAGGACATAAGATCAATGACGAGCGGAGCTATCGTCCTGATCTGTAATAAACCAACACCCGTTCGCCTTTTTTTTGATGCGCCCCCCCCACGACAATCCGCCGGATTTCTTTGCATTTTTTGGCGCCCAAAGTCCCGGCCCGGGAGGTCGGCAATTGGACGCAACATCGGCGGTGCCACGGCGGACCTATCCCCGCCTGCGCGGCGGAAATCCTGCCGACGGAAAAAGCCTTCCCAAACCAATTGGGCCCCCCTGGGGAGGGGATCAATCCCGGGGGGGCCCATAATATCTGAGGAAACGCGCCGAAGAATCACGCGGATTGTGATGATATGGCTACGATTTTTGCACGTCACGTGGCTTCCAGATGTCCCGCGGCTTCCGGATGGCGTCCCGTCGCTTCCAGATGTTCCGTGGCCTCCAGGTCGAGATGGACCGTGACTCCCAGATGCCCCGTGGCTTTCAGGTGTCCGATCCGGGAGGGGCCCAGAATTTAGGAGATCTATAAGTATGGTCTATAGACGTCGGATACACAGCATCGGAGATCATAAACCGGGTAGCAATTTACACCGGCAATGCTCCGCACCGCTCCTTGAATACTGGCAATGCTCCGGATCCATAATACTTGAATACTTTGCAAGGAGAAAGAACTTAGGACCTCGCGGACCTACGGCGCCGGCGACACACGCGCGGGCTTGCGGCCCGCAAGGACCTGCGCGCGGGCCTGCGGCCGCGCGCCATCACATATTATGTTAACGGGAGCTGGTCTCTTTTCATCCCCACCCCTCCTGAAGAGCCTTCGGCCCGGCAGGGGGGGGGGGGCGGTCATTGATCTATCCCGGGCCTTCGCCCAGGGGCCTTACATATTGCTGCCTTCAGGAGAGAACGTATTCCTGCTAGGAACGTCGCAAATACAAGCCCCTATGTAGGTTGTCTTGCTTTCCCTTCTGGCATTGAGAGGACTTGTTGTATTTTCTCTGCTGATATTAACAGTCCTCGACGCCTTGCTCACAGGAGGAGCAGGACCCCAGAGCTCAAGTGCTTTCTTCCAGTGAGCGGGCGTACCTTCGACCACCAGACGGTGCCATCCAAGCGCCAAAAAATCGGAGGATACCGAGAACTGCCGACCGTCCAAAGCACCCGCTTCAAAGACGAGACCATTTTCCACGCCCCAGAAATATTTTCTCACCGCATCGTAGGCTTCGTTATCCCAGCCGCGATCCGGGGGATGCGAACCAGGTCCTCTATCCGGAATGAAAGGTACGCTTTCGAACTTCCCCATGCTTTTGGCCTTCCGCAGTTCACCAAGCTCCAAAGACATCTGGGGGTCGATGAGCAACCACGATGGTCGATCATCCTTTGTCCGACCCCCCCCTGCTGTAAGCTCGGAAGTGGTCGTCATCTCCGGTTCTGCTGTCAAAGTCCCGGTTCTGTGCTTTTTCAAATAGATACGAACCTCGTGAGGGCTACAACCCTTCCGACCCACTTTTTCGGCGCCTTCCCGATCGACAACTGTTTTGCCGGACCCAATGTTTGGATGGAAATCCTCTAGCTGGCAACCAACAAAACCTTGCCACCAACGAAAAACCTCATCACCGACAAAGACCCGCCACGGTTCTTGCGCATAACTTAAAATGACATGGTGGGTGAAGGAGACTGCTGCCACGGAGGTTTTTGAGGAGGAACACTGTAATACAGAGTCCGCTACCGATTCCCACGTCACGACGTGGTCCTGAGAAGGATGATTTCCATGTGATCCACCCGATCTTTTCTCTTCTACGGCGAGACGTAACGGAGTGTGTGGCGTGGGATGAGTATTCCCCAAAACACTGTCGAAACCCCAACAATAACGACCCACCGTTTCGCGTTTTAGATCCCTAATATCTTTGTCTGGGGGATAGGTCACATTCTTGGTGATGTTGTGTGGTGGTGGCGAATCTCCCGCCGTCGGGGATGAAGCTACCGTGATCTGCCCTCCGTTTCTGAGCAAGGAAAAATATCCTTGCAAGTCATAAGATCAATGACGACGACGATCGTTCTGATCTGTAATATACCAACACCCGTTCGCCACTTTTTTGCTGCACTCCCCCCGACAATCTGCCAAATTTCTGTGCATTTTTTGGCGCCCAAAGTCCCGAGCCGGGACATGGTCAATTGAATGAAACAACGTTACCTCGACGCCGGACCTATTCCCGCCGACACGGAGGCGCCCATAATATCTCAGGAAACAGGCCGAAAAATCGCGCGGATTGGGATGGATTTGTCACCAATTGGACATGTCACGTGGCTCCCAGATGTCCCGTGGCTTCCGGTGTCCCGTGGCTTCCAGATGTCCCGAGGCTTCCCGATGTCCTGCCAGATGTCCCGGAGCGAACGGGACCGATCCCGACAGGACCCATAATACTCAAATACTTGAGCAAGAAGAAAGACCGTAGGACCTCGCGGGCCTACGGCCCGCGATGCACCACCGGCGCCTTCGGCGCCGGCGACACACTTGCGGGCCTGCGGCCCGCAAGAACCGGCCGCCTTCGGCGGCCTCCGCCAACGACGACCGCGCGCGGCCTGCGGCCGCGCGCCATCACATATGCTAACGGGAGCTGATCTCTTTCCACCCCCCCCCCCCCCCCCCCCCGGGGGGGGGGGGGGGGGGGGGGGGGGGGGGGGGGTCATTGATCTATCCCGGGCCTTCGGCCCGGGGCCTTACATATAACTGTTTACCGAAACGTTCCTCCGCCCTACGCAGCTTCTCCAGAAAAGAAAGATCCGCCATAAATAAATCACCGTAACAATCGTTCTTTCCCATTCTCAGTTTCTCCTTCCGTTTTCGCTGGGGAAAACCGCAGAGCACGAAATGACCGTGTGGTCCATTGTAGATCTCGTACATATCAAGCACGACCATGGTATCCATATCTACCCAAATTACGGAGCGGAGGGAAGAATGTTGGAACAGATGATGTTCAAGCAAATCGAGTTTACTCAATGACAAAGAGAAAAAACTACGGTCGCTTGGTTTTATCGTTTTCCCTCGTGATGAGGCTGGTGCACCACCATTATCATTCGAGATCATTGTTGCTTCGTTGTCGAACACGTTTGCCCGAAAAGAGGGCAGAATGCCGACCCTCACCGATGGATGGAGGGCCTCCAACCAAATCGATAAACCCGTTTTTTCACCGCTAGAGGAAAAACACACTTCCTCTAACGGAATGTACACAGTGAGACGGAAACACGTTCTCTGTGAGTGAGCAAGTCCTCTAATGTTCCACAAAAAAACTCTTAATAACGCTGAGGTTGAGAAACTCCCTTTACCCGAATGTAAGTTGGGCCCACTTACGAACATCGTGATAAATTCCGGACAGAGTT